>Ga0156466_113_pt2 | contig 1050 bp, 2 predicted proteins | sample RifOxyB1_FD_110613 | JGI IMG/M metagenome (GOLD analysis project Ga0156466, IMG submission 110613) | Candidatus Nomurabacteria bacterium RIFOXYB1_FULL_39_16 | reverse complement strand
CCTCAAATATGCAGCCCTGAACTCTGCTGTATATTTTTGGGAAAGTTTCTTTTTTTCAATCTCTTGAGCCAATTTTTTCGGAATATACAACTTCTCCAACTCATCAGAAAAAAAATACTTAAGAAGGGAGGTTACTCGAAGTGTATCGTCAAGATCAGTGATTACCCCATTGCTTTGCTCTCGTAGTGGAAGAATCTGAATTTTGACTGCCTTAGAGCTAAGTTTCTTTTCTCCTAAGCAATAAGGCAACTCAACTTCTTTTAGAGAAAAATCGAGGTCTAACCATTCTTGAAATCTCTTGCGCATTTGTTCTAGAACCACACTCTCGACAGCATTTCTTCGTTTTCCCACTTTACTCCAGGGAGAATTTCTTTTTGAAGGCTTTTATCACAACAGCCGCAGCTTCTTTAGGGGTATAAAACGTAGTGTTAATGATAAGATCATAGTAGTCGCTCTTTCGGATGTCTTTATCAAAGTACTGGCGCACAAACTCTCTTCTGTCTGTCTCATATTTTTTCACTATTTCTTTTGCAACATCAGGCGGATGTCCTTCGTAGTCAATTGCGCGCTGCACGCAAACTTGAAGTGGAGCAGTAATGCGCACATGAAGGCCTTTTGCTGCTGGTGTGATAAAGTTTGCCCCTCTCCCCAAGATCACAACCTTTCCTTTGTAGGCTAGCGACAAAATTACCCTACAAAGTTGAGAAAAATAGGTGACATCAGACACATAGTTCGGGTTCATGAGACCTTGGATAAGATCTTGAAGTGCGGTTCGGGCTTTTTCATCAATCTTGTTTAAGACGCTTTTTCGCATCTTGGTTGATTTTGCAATCTCCTCAATGAGTTCTTGGTCATAAAATGCAAATCCAAGCTCTCGAGCTACTTCCTGACCAACAAGCTTTCCACCACTCCCAGGATCGCGAGAAATTGTGATAAAAGGATCAGGAAAGGAATCAATGAACGCGCTCTTTTTGTGAGCTTTTGCAGTCTCAGGAGATGCATCGCGCAACCGAAGCGTAGTCATGAACTTTGAAATTAAATCCTCATAGG
>Ga0156466_113_pt4 | contig 2060 bp, 2 predicted proteins | sample RifOxyB1_FD_110613 | JGI IMG/M metagenome (GOLD analysis project Ga0156466, IMG submission 110613) | Candidatus Nomurabacteria bacterium RIFOXYB1_FULL_39_16 | reverse complement strand
ATGAATACAACAAATGCAATATATGCAGATGGTAAAAAGGCGGTTCTTTACCTTCGAGTTTCAACAGAAGAACAAGTCGATAACTTTTCACTTGATACTCAAGAAGAAATTTGTCGTAAAGAAGCAGAAAAACGAGGATATCAGATTACGGAAGTATTTCGAGAAGAAGGTCGTTCAGCAAAAACAATAACTGGTAGACCCGTACTAATCCAGCTCCTTGAATTTTGCCGAAAGCAAAAACATCGGGTACAAGCGGTGTTTGTTTACCGTCTTGATAGAGTTTCTAGAATTACGGCAGATTACTTGGCGATTAGGAAGAAACTCACTGAAAATGGAGTCACAATTGTCTCTGCTACCGAACCAACTGGTGATAGTCCTACTGAAAAGTTAGTTGAGACAATACTAGCTGGATTTGCTCAGCTAGATAATGACATCCGAAGTGAAAGATCGCGAAATGGCTTAAAGGCAAGATTCTTGTCTGGAATGATCGTGACTGGTCAAGTACCACTCGGGTATTTAGTTCAAGCTGGATATGCTATCAAAGATCCTAAAACCTATGATTTGATGAAGAAGGCCTGGGGTCTTATGGCAACTGGCAGCAAAAGCCTCCAAGAGATGGCTGATCTAATGAACACTTGGGGCATGAAAGAGCACCATGGAAAAAGAGAATATAACATCAGAGCGCAACGAGTTAACGTATTATTCCGAAGTAAGTTTTATTTAGGACTCTTAACTTCAAAAACGTATCGTGAGGAAGTTAAGGCTCAGCATGTGCCGATGATTACAGAGGAGCAATTTTACCGAGTACAAGCAATTTTAGATGGCAGGAACCCCAACAAAGTAGCTCTTGCTAAAAGAGTTCACTCTAATCCTGATTTTCCATTACGACGAATAGTTAGGTGTAAGGAATGCGGTATAGGGATGACTGGAGGCTGGAGTAAAGGTCGCCATGCAAAGTACGCATACTATCGTTGTGGTGGAGTTTGTAAGGGTGTTGCAGCTAAAGCTGAAGTACTAGAGGAATCACTTATAGAGTCGCTCAAAACGGTAACACCTAAGAAAGAGTGCCTCGATCTGTTTATTGCTTTTCTGTATCGCACCTACCATACGCGTCTGGCAAGGTTACAGAAGATTAAAGGCCAAGCAGATCAGGAAATTGCTACCCTAAAAGCGCTTAGGCAAACACTAGTGGAAAAGAACCTTGCGGGCGTGTATTCGGACGAAGTATTTAAGGAACAAAACGCAGTAGTAGAAGATCGAATGGTAAAGGCTCAAGTAGTTAAAAACGATGCCACGATTGATAGATACAACATCGACGACGTGACAACTTTTATCAGAACTTTACTTGCTGATTTGGGAGAAGCCTACAAAAGATCGAGTATTAGTCAGATCAAAGTACTCTTGGGTTCAATCTTCCCCTCAGGACTGGCTTGGAGCCAAAATGGTACATTGAACCGCGAGATTAGCCCGTTATATCAATCAATTTGCACCTTTGATAACGGTGCTATCTCTTCTTGTGCCCAGGAGAGGAGTTGAACCTCCACGGATTGCTCCACACGCCCCTCGAACGTGCGCGTATACCAATTTCGCCACCTGGGCATAACCAATTTCTTGCAAAGGTGATTATAAATCAGATCGCCTTATGAAACAACCTCTTTGCGCCTGCTACCAAATTGTCGAGATAATCTCACCTTCTGCATTCATTTCATACATACACAACTCAAGATAATGGCAATTAGTAATGATTTCATATATAAGGAAAAGTTCGCTCATAAGCGCCATTCTTTCCTCTTCAGTTCGGCATTTACGTAACTCCAAAAGAACTGTGCAGAGATCCTCTCCATATTTTCTTTTACAAAAAAGTTCGCTCCTTAACAACCTTGCAGCAACTCTTTTTGCCTCTGTAATAAGGTAATTGTTAGAATTAATCGCTATCTCTTTTCCAGTAGGAGGCATCTGCAATCCTTTAAGGATAGTCTATTTAGTACCTATCTTGTTTTTCAAGTTTAATATGTTGGAAAAAGTTCGAATCAGTTCTATATCTTTAGATGTCAAATAGA
>Ga0156466_111_pt4 | contig 2151 bp, 2 predicted proteins | sample RifOxyB1_FD_110613 | JGI IMG/M metagenome (GOLD analysis project Ga0156466, IMG submission 110613) | Candidatus Nomurabacteria bacterium RIFOXYB1_FULL_39_16 | reverse complement strand
AGTTCTTCTCGATTCATTCCTTCTCTGTATACCTCTCTAAATCTAGCAGCATAACCATCCTTTACCCATGAATCCCAGGCTGCTTCTTCTCCAACATCTCGTCTTGCTTTAGTAGACATTATAAACTTAAGAGTAAATATTAATCGTATTTGCTCCACAGCATCATCCTTAAGACCAATGTGTTTAACAAACTCTCTGAGAAAACACCATTTACTAGGATCACACGGACAGTCTCTAGTAATATCCTGAAATGTTTTGCCATTCATTCTTAACCTCCTTATTCATGGTTTCTACGGCAAAAAATGTTTCAAAATAAACCAGTACCACTTTTTTTTCATTTCTTCATAAAATTTAATCTCTGTTTCTATCGCCCCTATGCATTTAGCAATTTCAGTTATAGAATAGATACCGACATAAAAAAGATTCTTTTGCGTATGTATATATTCTACTATCAGCCTTTCCGAAAGTTCAACTAATTTTTTATCAAAATTTATAAGCTGATTAACGTTTTTAATCATTTAAATCCTCCTTATTCAATTATTTAAATTCTAGCATTAGATTAACAACGTTCTTATTCAATGTCAATCCCTTCTATTTCTGGATAATCAGGGTCAGTAAAATTAACAAAGCTTTCATCATCCATTTCAATCAATTGATATAAATGTTGAGGAATTTCACTTAAAAACCTAGAGGGCGGATTAACAGTTAAACTTCCAAACAGTCTTCGTTTGAAAGCTAAAACCAAATAAACCTCCTGCTTGGCACGAGTCATCCCCACATAAGTCAACCTTCTTTCTTCTTCTATCTCTTCTTCAGAAAATTGCGACTGGGAATGAGGTAAAATCCCCTCTTCGCATCCCACAATAAAAACAATTTTAAATTCTAGCCCCTTGGCGCTATGCAAAGTCATTAATTGCACAGAGTTTTTATTACGCTTACGGCTATCACCCTCTTGAAATAATGCCACTTGTTCCAAAAATTTTTCTAATCCCTGCTCTTTCATTTCATCAAAATCTTCAGCCAAACGCAAAAATTCCAAAACATTTTGCCAACGTTCCTTGCCTTGCTTGCCCGTAGCTTCCAAATATTCTTTATATTTAATTTTTTCCGTAATTAAACGCAAAATAGAAGAAACTGTTTGTACCTTAACTAACCTTCGCATTTCCTCTATAATACTGACAAAATTATTAGCTTCCGGTAAATTTTTCAAATTAGCCCAAACAATTTTAGGATCACTAGAAGTAAAAACTTTATCCATTTTCTTTTCACCAATTCCTCTGGCGGGTACATTTAAAATCCTTTCCAAGCCCACCAAATCATCGGGATTAGCAGATATTCTCAAATAGGCCAATAAATCCTTAATTTCTTTGCGTTCATAAAACTTAGTACCGGCAAAAATATCATAAGTAATGCCACCTTTTAAAAATGCCTCTTCCAAAACTCTAGATTGCGCATTAACGCGATATAATACAGCAAAATCCTTCAATTCATACCGCTTGGTATCCAGCATTTTACCAATCATATCCACCACAAAATCAGCCTCTGCTATTTCATCTTTAGTTTGTACTAAAAAAATTGGTGAGCCCTCGCTATTATTAGTAATTAAAACTTTTTCTTTACGCCATTGATTATTCCTAATTACTTCTTGAGCGGCGTTTAAAATATTTTTAGTTAAACGATAACTTTCTTTTAAAATAACAATTTTGGCATCTGGCCAATCTTTATCAAAATTTAAAAAATTTCTAAAATCCGCTTGTCGCCAAGAATAAATTGATTGGTCATCATCTCCCACGACACATAAATTACGATACTTATTCACCAACATTTTGATTAAAGTGTATTGACTAGTATTAGTGTCTTGATACTCATCTACCATAATATATTTCCAACGGTCTTGATATTTTTCCAAAATATCAGAATGACTCATAAAAATATCTACTGGAACTTTTATTAAATCATCAAAATCAAAAGCATTACTAGTAGCTAATTTTTCTTCATATAATTCATAAACTTTAGCTACATTTTCTTGAAAAAAATTAAGCGCTTCTTTTTTATAATTCTCAACATTAATCAATTCGCTTTTAGCTCTAGAAATTTCTTCACGCACTGCACCATAATTAAATTGTTCTTTGGGTAAATTTAATTCCAATA
>Ga0156466_111_pt3 | contig 3251 bp, 2 predicted proteins | sample RifOxyB1_FD_110613 | JGI IMG/M metagenome (GOLD analysis project Ga0156466, IMG submission 110613) | Candidatus Nomurabacteria bacterium RIFOXYB1_FULL_39_16 | reverse complement strand
TCATAAAATTTCTACCGAATATAAAAGCATCATCATATAAATCGCGATCATTAGTTTTTGTAAATGTAATATCCTCTATTTCTTCAAAGAATTCATAGCCAAGATACCCGATACCACCAAGTGGTAATGGAATATGTACTATTTCATCAGAAAAAGGCGCCCGTCTACGAAATTCCTCCAGGATATCAAGGAATTTTTTACTGGTACTTAATGAATATCGTTTCGTATCAGGATTTTTTAGATAATACTGACCATTTTCCTTATAAATCGTAAATGCTTCATCAATTAACAGTATTGAATATTTCCCCTTCCCTGTTTCATGATACGCTGATTCTAAAAGAACCTTTGCGTCAAGTCCTTCTAAAATCCCAACCGGAGTAAAGCGATCAGCCGGTATTTTTTTTATCACTATTTTTGATTGATTAGCTGAGTTTTTCTTCATATCAAACATACAATAACTCCTTGTTTCTACAAACAGAAACGATACTATTGATAGTAACACATATTTTATAAAATGCAAGTGTTTTTTTTATTTTTTTGCGGGATATGGGTAGGTGACCGGCTTTGTCGGAAATGTGGGAATATTTTTCTTAGCGTATGTTTTGCACGGAAAACTGTGGGTTCCCTTATAACTGTAACCGTTATTTGTTGCTTTTGTAAAAAATATATTGATATTCTGTGATTGACTCTAAAATCTCTGTATTTACTTCCAATATCATTTTATACGTAAAGTTTTCTATTAGTGATTTTAATGGAATGTTTTCAAAATTCCCCCTATTAAGAGTTTTTAGTAGTAAAATCAGGTCATAGAAATAGAAGAATTGGAGAAAAATTATCCAATATACAAGAACAATCTCAATCCGAAAGCCAATCCGATTTATGATTTACATAAGTTCACTTTACTTGGATTTTAATAAACCGGATAATGCGTCAAAACATTCGGCTATATTTTCGCTGTTGCTCTATAGTGGAGATAGTAAATGAAAGTATAGCAACGAAATTACTGATTTAATAAAGGATACAATATCAAAAGGAATATATTCTTCATTTAAAGTATTACTTGAGATAATTAAAGAGGAGAATATAGAAATACTCAATGCCTTTGCATCATTGATCAACAGTTATTCCTGTAAAAATATTATATTTTTTTTAATATTTATTGACTATTTAGAATTAATAAAAAATATATTGCATTTGTAGATTTTATAGAATATCATTTTTTTATACTAATAAAAAAATGGAGTATTAAAAATGGGAAAAAGCATTACATGGGTAGTAAAAGGTTTTTTAGTGGCAAGTCTTGTTTTCTTTAGTTCGTGTGCTGTGGGGAATGAAACTTCGGGTGTCTCTATTGAAAATGCCGTAGTTACGGCAGATGCTCATGATTTAGAGCGATCTGATGCGGTAACCGTTTCATGGCCTGTTGTCCGAAAAGGTGACATATCACTCAATGCTAAAGCTGTTCAATACTTTTTGAAACACAGAGGTTATAGCATCACTGTTGATGGTAATTTCGGAAGTGGTACAGAAACAATTGTTAAGTCATTTCAAACTTCAAATGGTCTTTCAGCCGATGGGGTAGTCGGTTCAGGAACATGGGGAAAACTTATTGTAACAGTGCAGTATGGTAATAATAATACAGCGGTTAAGTGTTTACAGGATGTTTTAAAAACTAAATATGGTTATTCAGTTACTGTAGATGGTATATATGGAAATGGAACAAAAACAGCAGTACTTGATTTTAAATCAAAAAAAGGATTAACAGGTGCTGATGTTGTTGGTGTCACAACATGGGAATATCTTCTTGGCAATACATCAACACAACCTACAGACTTCTGGGGAAGTAGAGCAAGCAGTTGGGGATTTCCGTTAAAGAGTGGTTATTTAAGCACCACAACCGGTTCAAGAAATTTCGGTGCATCACGTGATGGCGGAGCAAGGGCTCACGCAGGAGTTGATTTAGTGCCGACAACCGGACCGGGAACAACAGTCTATGCAATGACAAGTGGAACTGTTTTATCATATTATGTTTTCTATGCGGGAACGTATGCTCTTGAAGTTAAAAATGATGATGGAACAATTATCAGATATACTGAAATTACATCTTCATTCAGAGCCGGAGCAAGAGTGTCTAAAGGACAGGCAATCGGTACAATAATCAGAAATACTTCCGGTGGTTCATATATGCTTCACCTTGAAGTATATATGGGAACAAGTACCGGGGCATTAACTAACAGATACAATACAACATATAAATATGTGTCATATAAAAATTACCAGAGAAGATCAGATATTATCGACCCGATGGGTGTTATAAAGTTACCTCGAATGTAACATAGCAGGTTTTTACTATTAAAGAGATACATTGGTATCTCTTTAATAATTTATTTTATATCAAACTCACCAACATCAATAACTTCTTTATTATCTTTAAGTCGCATGGTAATTTCTTTTTTTGTTTCATTTTTTCTGCCATAGTTGCGGAATAGAGTAACTTGAATTGTTGTTGAACCTGATAGTATTTGCTGATTATTCCCGTAGTAATTTACCTTAATTTCGTATGTACCATTCTTGGCTCTTCGTAACATATACACTTCAGGTCCATCCCCGCCTGTGAAATCACGGGACATCTTTTCCCCAAGTAAAGTTTGAGGATTACTGTAAAAACATTTTTCACCATTTGGATTAAATACCCATAAATCCATATCAGTATTATCAGCATCCCAGTTTAAAACAACTCTCATATCAACACTGAGATTTTTTAGTAATCGCTTATCAATCATAGAAATATCTGGTTTTTGATTATTGTGAATAATTTTATTCATTTCAGTTAACGCAATTATTTCTATGTCAGGAAATCGTGCATCCCAGCTATTAATGACAACATGATAGAGTAACTCGATTGCTCTCTGATAATTCCCCTCAAGTTCGCAAACAAGCGCTAAATCACGATATGACTGAGGTTCTTCACCCCGCATTTCTAAAACTTCTTCAAAAATAGCAATTGCTAATGTATAATAACCAAGTTGTGATAATCGATGCCCCAGTATTCTTAAAAGCTGTGGATTTTCCAACTCCATTTCTGCAATATTTGAAAGTATTCTAAGTACAAGTTTCATCTCGTTTTTTTCAATAAAGAAATCTGCAACATCAAGATAGAATGCAGAGCTTCCTGAATATTCATTTTTCATCTGCAGGTATTTTTCATAGATTTGTTTATGGGGTGTTTTATTTAATTCCTGTAAATACGG
>Ga0156466_108_pt7 | contig 3470 bp, 4 predicted proteins | sample RifOxyB1_FD_110613 | JGI IMG/M metagenome (GOLD analysis project Ga0156466, IMG submission 110613) | Candidatus Nomurabacteria bacterium RIFOXYB1_FULL_39_16 | reverse complement strand
CGAAACCGAGTCCGGACAGGAAACCTATGGAAGTAAGCGTAGTCAGCCAAATCAAGATAGCTGCCAAGTCGTTGCAGATAAATTTCTTGAAAGCAATACCTGTTTTGCTGACATAGAAAATAACAACCACCCGGGTGCCAATAAGAAATTTCGCAAAAATAAAAGCAAATAAATGATTCCCCCTGCTTAAACGCTTTATGGCTTCAAAAATAATAGTAATCGTTTTGGCGGTGTAGCGATGACCAACTATCTTCCCTGCCATTTTTGTTTTGCCAAGCAGAAACCACAGAGTGTCCGAGGACAATGTGCCGAAAAAGCTGACAATAAAAAATGGAACTAAAGGAAAAGCGTTTTGGGCGGCCAAAAAAGAAAGAAAAATAATCGCCGATTCTCCTCCGAAGGCCGCACCGAAAAATATTATTATGTATTTCAGCAACGGGTAGCTGTAAATGAATGCGGAAAACCATTCTACAGACAGAGTCATAGCCGTATTCTATCAGTTTTTAAAGTAAATTCCTAAACTTAAATTTAGATTTTATTCATCTCCCCCCTCGTAATAGGCCCCACTATCCCATCCGGGACCAAAAGGTGCGCCTTTTGGAAATTTATTACTGACGCTTTGGTTATCGGCCCGAAGATACCATCAGAAATAATGTCCAGTTTGGTTTGTAGGCATTTCACTTGATCTTCTCTGTTCCCCTGTCTTAGGGTTAAAGTGATGAAACAGGCCGAATGTCTTGAAGTTTGTGAAGTGGCCATGGGTCCTGAGTTTATTGAAAGAGCAAAAGAAGTGCAAGGCAAGCCGGTAATGGTGCTGAATTTTTCTCCCCTGCGACAAACAGTGTTTGCCAGAACTGTCTCTACTTTCTTCTTTTTTGGACTTCCACCCCCACCCCCACCCGAAGAACGATATTCAGAAATATTTACGGTCACGGAAGCAGTTGTTGATAAAGGAGTCTCCCCGTTATCACTTGCCTCTACAACTAGACTATACGAACTGTGGGTATCGTAATTGAGCAGACTGCTATTCGCCACAGTAATCGCTCCCGAAGTGGAAGAAATGGCAAAAACATTGTCAGTATTACCGCTTAATATTTGATAAGAAATTGTTTGTCCCACATCTGGGTCGGTGGCGGATACACTGCCGACCGAAGATGATGTTGAAGAATTTTCTGCGATACTAAAAGAGTAAGAAGATGAAGAAAAAACAGGTGCTTCATTTACTTCTGTTAAATTAACGACCACTGTGGTCGTATCATAGTCGGGGGTAATGGGCCAATACCAAGAAGATTCAGTGGTCTCTGCTTTTAATGTTAAAGTATAAGTAGGAGTGATATCGTAATTCAAAAGTGACTGATCACTAATTGTGATAATTCCAGTATCAACATCTACCATAAAAACATTATTTGTATTTCCGGAAGTAATGCTATATACCACTGACTCACCACCCGTGGCCAAAACTGACCCTACTTCCGCCCCATTTGCGCTATTTTCAGCAATGGAAAAAGTCGTTGACTCCACACTAAATTCCGGAACAGATTGTGGCTCAAAACAAGAAAGGTCAAGTGTGGAAACTTGATACCCCCCCCACCGAGCGTCGTCATGGCGCTATTAATGTCGTTAATAAAAGAAGAAGAAAAGGTTCCATATATTTCCGTAGAAACACTTGATAATAATACTAAACGTCCTCCAATAACTCCAAATACGGGATTGCTCGAATCACCAGTTATGATATTTTCATTAAAATCACTCCTGGGCGAAATTTCAAAACCCAAATAATATAAAAGATTCATCATAATTCCTGAAGCATTTTTTATTAATACCTTATCTTCTTTATCTAAAATAATAATCGGGGTATTGGGAACATTTTTCCAATAATTTTGAAAAGTGAACAAATCAATAATCGGATAATAAGCTATACTGCTCGGAACATCTTCATTTAACACTGCTATCTGTATGTCCCCGCCGATTTGTATTTGAGGGATATTTGCAATTGTACGAGAAATTATATTGTTTTCATTGTCAACAAAAATAATAGTGCTACCATTAATAATGGGAGCGTGCTGTGTAAATACAACATGCCTCGGACTAATAAGAGTACCCGCAAGGGTATAGTCTGAATAATTATTCCATGGGGAAGCTCCAGTAAAATCAATGGGGGTTGTTCCTAAGGCTGTCCATACTGTTCCGCTTCTCATCCAACCTTCCGTACCATTACCACGAGTAGACCACAACATTTTAGTTGTATCGGAAGCAGTGATTCCACTTATCCGTGAGTCAATTTCATACGCCATTTGAGTAGATAAATCGGTGGAATTAAGACTTCCGCATCCCCCTATAATTGGTATCGTGTCGGCATAGATAGAAAAAGGAAGACCTATTATTACGAATACAATTAAAAATCTAAACATCATACCACCCATACTACTTCAAAAAAGTTTTTTACACAATAAACGTTAAATTTTGATTCATTTTCGTTTTCTGGACTGAGATTTGCTGTGCCTGGTAAGGGCTCTTAAAACAATGTCCAATTCTATAGTAGCCACTCCGACGACAGTATCCGCCCCGCCATAATATATGTAGAGCATATCCTCCCCGCCACGGCGAGCGGGCTTTACCACCATACCGCAAGGGAAAACTACGTTACTGACTACGCCAATTTTTTCATAAGATTCTTCCGGCTCAAATATCGGGTCCGTGGTACGCGAGATGACAAAGGCCGGGTCTTTCAGATCAAGCAGGGCCGCGCCTATACGATAAGTATGATGATTTTTTGAAATGCCGTGGTAAAGAAGCAACCAGCCATATTTTGTCTTAATGGGCGGAGCGGAGATTCCGACTTTCAAACCGTCCCAGGCATTTATTCTCGGCCCAATGATTCTGATGCACTTCTTTACCGTATCTGTTTTAAAGCTGAGAGATTTCAAATAGTCTCCACAGATTTCATCTCCGACTCTGTGTAAGATAAAGTACTTGCCATTAATTTTTTCAGGCAAGATGCAAGTATCCTTATCGTCAAAACCAGCGGGAGTAATGATGGCTGGCTCACTCCATTTCCAATTTTTTTTAAGAAAATCTTTTTCGGCGATGGAAGACACGGCCACCCTCGCAGGACCGACGCCGTCAAACGCCGTGTAACACATATATATTTTCTCCCCTATCTTCGTCAATCGCGGATCCTCGCAACCGGAATTGCCTCCCGCAACCTTTTTCAATTCAAAGTTCTCCCTGGGAATATACGCGGGCTCCGCGCTTCTTTCATTAATAGAAACTCCATCTTTAGTATTCGCATAGCCTATGGTGGAAGTGTTATCCATTGAAAGCGCCCGGTACAACAAATGAATAGTGTCTTTTATTTTTAACGCAGCGGGATTGAAGGTGGCTTGAGCCTCCCACGGATGTGTCTTGTCCGGTATGATAATAGGATTTTTAGAAGAACGGAAGAAATGCCACCGCTTACTTGTCTTGGG
>Ga0156466_116_pt1 | contig 5621 bp, 7 predicted proteins | sample RifOxyB1_FD_110613 | JGI IMG/M metagenome (GOLD analysis project Ga0156466, IMG submission 110613) | Candidatus Nomurabacteria bacterium RIFOXYB1_FULL_39_16 | reverse complement strand
TCTAGATGCAGGCACTATTCGGCCCGCTGAACATGGGGAAGTTTTTGTCGGAGAAGATGGTGTTGAAGCGGATCAAGACCTTGGCAATTACGAACGTTTTACGAACCAAGTAAGCACTCGCGTTAATTACATTACTACTGGACAAATCTACGCCGAAGTTATCAGGCGAGAACGCAATTTGGAATACGAAGGAGAAGATGTAGAAGTTTACCCCGATATACCGAAAGAAATAATCAGACGCATTGAAGCTTGCCAAGAAAAAAACAAATCAGAAATTACCATAATAGAATATGGCGGTACTGTGGGCGAATATCAGCTTCTTCCTTTTCTAGAAGCGGCGAGAATGATGAAATCAAAAAAGCCCGCTGATGTTTTTGTTGTTTTGATAAGTTATCTACCAACACCATCTCTCTTGGGTGAACAAAAATCCAAACCCACCCAACACGCCGTGACTGATCTTTATTCTGTGGGACTCCAGCCGGATTTCGTGCTTTGCCGAGCAGATAAACCAGCAACGCCAGATATCAAGCGAACCATCAGCAACGTCTGTAGTCTACCCATTGAGAGGATAATCTCTGCGCCGGATGTTTATTCTATTTACGATGTGCCGGTTAATTTTGAAAAGGAAAATTTTGGTTCCATCCTACTTAAAACCATAGGTCTACCTTTGCGCCATAAAGATCTAGCCGACTGGACAGCCTTGGCAAATAAAATCAAAAAAATAAAGAAAGAGGTTCGCATCGGAATAGTGGGAAAATATTTTAATTTTAAATCATGCAAAGATACTTATATTTCGGTAATTGAATCCGTCAACCACGCCGCTTGGGCACTGAACTACAAACCGAAAATCACTTGGATTGATGTTGAAATGTATGAAAATGACAAAACAAAACTGAAAGAGTTGGATGATTTGGACGGTATCATTGTCCCGGGAGGGTACGGCAAACGCGGAACTGAAGGCATGATATTGGTAGCTGATTACACTCGCAGAAAGAAAATCCCGTATTTCGGTTTGTGTTTTGGTATGCAAATTTTAACAATTTCTTACGCTAGAAACGTTTTAGGTTTTCATGGCGCTAATTCAGTAGAGATGGATCCGGATACCAAATATCCGGTTATCGCCACAATGGCTGATCAAGTTGAAAAAATTAAAAATAAAAATTACGGAGGCACCAATCGTTTAGGATCCTATCCGTGTGTTTTGAAACTTGGTACCCAAGCGGCCCAAGCTTACGGCAAGAAAGAAATTTCCGAAAGGCATCGCCATCGATACGAAGTGAATAATTCTTATATTGAACAGCTTGAAAAGGCGGGACTTGTATTTTCCGGAATTTCTCCTAAAGGTGACTTGATGGAAATAGCCGAACTTCCCAAGAAAGATCATCCGTTTTATTTAGGCACCCAGTTTCACCCCGAATTCAAATCCCGTCCGCTTGCTCCGCATCCGCTTTTCACCGCTTTCATTAAAGCTTGTATGGGGAAACAGAAAAAGAATTGAGCGAGGGTAGTCCTCGCTCAGAGTTCTAGTTTGGGCTTATTTGTTATAAATACTTGTTTTTGTGTCTTGAAATCCAACTTTGTTTCTTTTATATATCTGGGAATCATAGAAAAATCTACAATAGCAGACTCCAATCGATTTTTATTTAAAAAGTCCAAATAACTTGAGAATTGATATTTTTTTAGAAATTCTTCTGCCTCTTTTTTGTTTTTTATTCCATTTTCCTTCCATTTTTTATCAATAATTGAAATTGGATTGAGGTGTACATAAGAAAAGATATACATGTATTGCGACTCGTTGCTTATGTGCTCAGATTTAAAGGGGTGTGTGAATAACGGACCGCTTCTCTCATACTTAGTATTAAAGTACATAGAATATGCGGTTAAAAGTTTGCCCATAAATTTGCTTATTCCACCTTCACTGTTTTCATATAAAATTAAATGAAAATGATTTGGCATGAGGCAATATCCTAAAACAGAGACAAGAGTTTTTTCCCTTTTTTCTGTGAATATGTCTTCTAAACTTTTATTTTTATCACGAAGAAAATTTCCCATTGTAAATGGCGCATCTTGATTCATAATATACAAAAGAGCCACAAAGCGATTGTAGTCTTTTGTGTTCATGAATATTTTACGTTTTTCTACACCACGAGAATAAATATGATAATGTTCACCAACAGCAAGGGATGTTTTTCTATACATATATTTATTATATATAATTACAGTAAATTGAGCGAGGGTAGTCCTCGCTCAGTTGTTATGTTTCGGGTTAGTTTGATTGGATTTCTTGGAAAGTGACATCTTTCGGCAGTTCAAATTTCGTCGCGTCCACCACCCAATTCTCGCAATTATAGTCGCCGATTTGGTCTGCGTTCCAAGCATACGTTCCGCTTACATCAGCACCCTCGTTTGAAGTTTCAGCCTCCGCTTTTATCTTGAAGCCCATACCAGGGGTCAGGGAAGACCAAGTGTAAGAATATCCATCGCGAGACATAAATGAAGAGTTCATCGTCCTGCCCTCAGCCACGGTGCTGAATTCTCCTTTCATATTTTGCCCATTGATGTACATCGTCCCACTGTTTTCAAAATCGCTCATAGACTGTTTGACTTCGCATTTGTAAGCTCCTCCTTGTTTTAAGAATTGGGAGAAAGCCATTTTCTTGCCAGCTGTCTGCTCCTCATTTACATTTCCAAGTTCTTCATTTTTTACTTCTTTACTTCCACCAAAAACAAAATATCCGCCCACAATCACTACCACTACGACAATCAATGCAATTAATTTTTTTGACATATATTTTTATAAGTTATTGCTAATAAATATATTATAGCAGAAATGTGAAAAAAATTAGTGTATAATGTGTCGTATGTCTAGCAACCCGGAAAATAGTTATATCAGAAACATAGATAATAGAAACCTGCCTCCCCGCAAGGCGGTAAGCGAGGAGCTCGCTAGAAAAGCGGAAGGAGTAATCATCGGTTGTCTAAATGAACAATTAAAGGGGAAAAATATAGAAGTCCGTCCGGCTACCCCCACCGAGGATTCCGGGCACAAGGACGAGGGAGGAAAACAAATAGATGCCGTGTTGAACATCGCCGGAAAGGCGGGTATGTGTATCCAAATCACCACCGCTAGAGACCCCGATGTGCAAAGAAAAAAGTTGATGCAACTCAAAGAAAACCCATTCGTGCGCTTGGAAGAAATGAAGAGGGAAGAGACTCCGATACCAAAAGTGGTGGTAAGTATAAATCCGGAAGAAGTCACATCTTTTTTAGGGGATTCTTCTTTCTCCAAACATCCTCAAATTTGGGCAAAAATAAAAAGTGACATCACGAACAGTCTTTTGTATGTCTTAAATATAACCAAGAACGAAAAGGAAAAAGCCAAAGCCCAAGAATTGCTCATTCTACTTGCGGATAGTGGAACTACGGAACACTAGGAGGTGATAGATATTTTTTGCGTTATTTGTGTAAGAATTTAATTACGTAATTAAATACGTAATTTATTGTAGCGCATCAGTCGCCTGTACTTCTATCGGTCTTTTAGCAAAAATAGTGAGCTCTTTTTGTTTCCTAAGTTCTTCTGCAAGATTTTGATTTTCTTTTTGTAAGTTTTTTAATTTAAAATGACTTTTAATAAATTGCGGGAGCAGAAGGAATATTGCGATAAGCATCCCTGAGAGGATTGTTATCAATAAAACGAGAGCGAGAGAGCCTGTGAGCTCCCAAGAAAAGAAAGTCACCGTGATAACGGCAATATTTTGTAGAGCGAAAACTACAGCAACAGCACCGAGTAAAATTCCTATAATAAAAAGTATAATCATACCATTAATTATACACCTTTTTTGCTTCAGAATCAATGGCTTTCTTTATGGGCTATATCAAATACATCTATAATTAATTTGATAAAAAGGCGATTTTGTACTATTGTAAGGACAACGATTGCGAGATCGTCTAATGGTAGGACTACGGTTTCTGGAACCGTGTATCTTGGTTCGAATCCAAGTCTCGCAGCCAAAAAATAGAATCGCCGTTTTCGCCAAAATGCGGAGCGTCGCTCTGCGACGCGACTGGGGTTTCCGCCAGAATTCGCCAAGGGTTTTTGAAATCCAAAAGAAGCGAGCGGGACGCGAGGCGGGGGTTTATGATGAGTACATCATTCAAAACTTCGTTTTGCGAGCCAATCTGGAAGCGAATAATTATCAATATTTAACATAAACCTTTTTCTATGAACAAATTCTTTCTCTACGCTCGTAAATCTACCGACGAACCAGATCGTCAGATTTTGAGTATTGAATCGCAGATTGACGAGTTGAAAGAATTTGCCGAGCGAGAGCAGTTAGAAATTGTTGAAACTTTTATTGAATCACAGACCGCTAAAGAGCCGGGCAGACCTATTTTCAACAATATGCTCTCGCTCATAGAAAAAGGCAAAGCGTCAGGAATTTTAGCTTGGCACCCCGATAGATTGGCGAGAAATAGTATTGATGGTGGAAAAATAATCTATCTGTGCGACCTTGGCAAAATTAAAGAGTTAAAATTCCCGACGTTTTGGTTCGATGCTACGCCACAAGGTAAGTTTATGTTAAATATTGCTTTTGGGCAGAGCAAATACTATGTAGATAATCTTTCAGAGAATGTGAAGCGCGGACTTCGACAAAAAGTAAGACGAGGCGAACAGTCCGGTCAAGCTCCGACGGGATATGTAAATGATAAGTTGAATAAGAAAATTATTCCCGATGTGGAAAAATTTCGCCTCGTTAGAAAAATGTTCGAAGTCTACGCTACTGGAAATTATTCTCTGAAAGATACAAGGAATTTGCTCGCCCAAAAGGGCTTGGTGTCTAAAAATGGTAAAGTTCTTACCGTTTCAAACACGCAAATGATATTGAAAAATCCTTTTTATTATGGAATGTTTTTATTCAACAAAGAACTTTACCAAGGAAAGCACGAGCCGGCGATTTCAAAGAAACTTTTTGATAAGTGCGCGGAAGTATCGGCGAGGAATGCTCATCCAATGAAGCGAGGAATTAACAAGCATATTTTTCGCGGAATATTTTTGTGTGAAGAATGCGGTTGTGGTATCACAAGCGAAGTGCAAAAAGGGCATACCTATTATCGCTGTACTAAAAAGAAAGGTGTCTGCACACAAAAATATATTCGCGAAGAATTCCTCGCCGAACAAGCAAATGACATTATCAAAAAAGTTTCTTTGCCGTCCGAGTGGAAAGAATTCATGCTCGCTGAACTGGACAAGGAACAAGCGAGCAGTTTCCACTCTGACGCCCTTTTCGTTCAAAATTTGAAAAATCAAATGAAAAGTGTTGAGGAGACGCTAGATAGGCTTCTTGGCGCTCATTTGGACAGCACAATTACGAGCGAGGAGTATATCGGCAAGAAGCAAAAGCTCCTCAACCAAAAGATTGATTTTTCAGAGAAATTGTAGGATTTTGAACGAAAAGGCAATCGTTGGCTCGAACTTTCTAAACAATTCATTTTAGACAGTAACCAAGCCTTAATTATCGCTTCCGAAGAAAATCTCGAAGCCAAAAGAGATTTTCTTAAAAAGTTTGGCTCGAACCCCCGCCTCGCGTCCCGCTCGCTTCTTTTGGATTTCAAAAACCCTT
>Ga0156466_116_pt2 | contig 14873 bp, 13 predicted proteins | sample RifOxyB1_FD_110613 | JGI IMG/M metagenome (GOLD analysis project Ga0156466, IMG submission 110613) | Candidatus Nomurabacteria bacterium RIFOXYB1_FULL_39_16 | reverse complement strand
AATGGGAAAATTTTCTCGAGTCCTCGGAAAAAATCCCCAGACTACTCAAAAATCTTCCCATTCTAAGGTTTCTAAGATTGGTGTGCCGTGGCATCTTTTTAAAGAGGGAGTAGACCCGGTGGTAATGGAAAACTTCAAACAATCTATAAAAAAATTTAAAAATGCCGGTTATGAAATTGTGGACATTGAACTTCCATTTTCCAAATATTCACTTGAGGCATATTACATTATTATGCCGGCGGAAGTTTCTACCAACCTCGCCCGCTTTGACGGCATCCGTTATGGCTATAGCACGGGAGGGGATAAAGAGGTAGAGAGTTTGAGGGATGTATATATGAAAAGCAGGGGTCGCGGTTTCGGGCAAGAAGCCCGTAGGCGTATCTTGCTAGGTACTTATGTGCTCTCTCACGGCTATTATGACGCATACTATAACAAGGCCATCAAAGTCCGTGAAAAAATAAAAGAAGAAATTATGAGAGCTTTTGAAACAGTGGATTATATTTTAACCCCGACGGTACCCATAACGGCCTTTAAAATAGGGGAAAAAATGGATGATCCGGTGGCTATGTATCTGTGCGACATTTTCTCTGCGCCAGCCAACCTTGCAGGAGTGCCTTCTATCGCGCTACCTTCCGGCAAAACCAAAGATAACCTTCCGTTATCTATTCAATTTATGGCGCCGCACTTTTGCGAAGAAGCGCTTTTTAACATTGGCAAAAAGTTCGAAGAAATAGGATAATAGAGAGAAGCATCATATGGACCCATATTCATCAAATCAAAATAATCTTCTCGGCGACACAGCCCTTAATTCCAAATATTTTAATCCCCAGTATTTATTTGACCAGGGGATGATGTATATTAAAAAGTTTATTGCCCTTGTGACAAGCGACCAGGCTATAAGCATAGAAAAGGGGATTCTATTTTTCTTCGGTTTATTTTTTATGACGATAATTTGTTATGTGATTGTCCGGATGCTGGAAATAAGAGCGAAGGAACACAAACACCTGCACCACGAGATAGAGGAATATGCGCATAATAAAGCCGAATACGAAAGAAGATTACACGAAGAAGTCGGGGGTTCTAAGAATGAGCATTGGGGCGTCGTCCTCACTTATCTATTTTCTCAACACAAAAGCGATTGGAAGCTCGCCATCATTGAATCAGATACGATGCTAGATGGACTAATGGAGACCCTGGGGTTTCATGGAGAAAGTCTGGGTGATAAATTGAAAATGGCCAATCAAGAAAACTTCCCTCAACTTACCACTGCTTGGGAAATTCATACTATCAGAAATAAAATAGCGCACGACGGGCTGGCCTTTGAACTCTCTCAGCACGAAGCGAAAAGAGTAATAGGTCTATACGAGCAGATATTTCATACTTATGGGTATATATGACCCCTCCTCAAATCCTCCCCTTGGCAGGGGAGGAAGTTATATTGTTGCGGGGCCACGAATCGAACGTGGGTCTTAAGGTTATGCTTTACCACTATAGTTTTCACTACCAAAATGTTTGTGGTCTGGACTATACCATCTCCTTTCTATAAATAAATTTATAAATTAAGGAGCCCGTCATCTAGTCTCTACACATTTATCTCTGACACTAGCCAAAGAATTTAGCTCGGAATTGTCTTTCTGCCAATCGACAGAGAGGATTTCTCCGAATTTGACGAGTGCGCACCTCAAGGTTTCCCGAGAGGGGGCCCATATTTATAACCGCTGAGCCTTACGAGATGCCTCTTCTCTACCCCGCTATATAAATATTTTATATTATTTTATTAAAACATGCAAGTTGTCTTTGGTTTTTAAAATGTTGAACACTCGGTGTTTAACATTAAAATGAAGTTATCACTTTATGACGGCCGTCACAGAATGATAACCACAAAACTTGGCTTATAGCATGGTTGGCAGATTTATATCTCAGAGCTTTTATTTTTTGAAGTTTTCTGTTATATTCATATTATGTCGGGGTAGCTCAATCGGTAGAGCGGGAGACTCATAAGCTCCAGGTAGTGGGATCGTAACCCACCCCCGACACAAAAAAAGAACTTTGATTTTATACAAAATTATGTATAATAGTATAAGTTCCTTATTTCTTAAGAGAAAAAAGGAAAAGTTTGAAAAATTTAAGAGTTTGCGGGCGTAGCTCAACTGGTTAGAGCGCTTCCCTGTCACGGAAGAGGTTGCCGGTTCAAGTCCGGTCGCTCGCGCCGCGTAAAAAGAACCATAGAAATATGGTTCTTTTTGTTGTGGTGTAATTAATGTGCCTTGTGTTATAATAAACGATATGCAAAATGCTCCCATACCAAATGATGAAAATAAAAGAATAGAAGCCGTACATCGGTTAGCGCTTTTAGACACCGAGCCGGAAGAACGGTTTGATGTCTTGACCAGAGAAGCGGCGGAAAAATTAAAAGTCTCAATGTCTATGGTCTCTATTCTTGATTCCGACCGAGAATGGTATAAATCGTGTGTCGGTTTTAATAAGAAAGAAGGAGGCAGAGCAGAATCATTTTGCGGACACGCTCTACTCGCTACAAATATCTTTATTGTTGAAGACACTTTAAAAGACTCGCGCTTCGCCGATAACCCGACCGTCATCGGAGAACCGTTCATAAGATTTTATGCCGGGATTGCCTTATTTGATCACAAGACTCGTCAGCCTATAGGAGTATTTTGTGTTAAAGATACAAAACCCAAAAAGCTTTCCGTAAAAGAAATAGGTATCATGATTGATTTGGCTAATAAAGCAGAAAAAGAATTAAATAAATAAAAATAATAAAAAACACCCCGAGTTCGGGGTGTTTTTTATTTGATTTTTGTTTCTAGGCGTTCAACGCGGTTTTTTAAATCTTCAATTTTTCTATCGTAAGATAAACCATCAATATTTAAATTAGAAATACTGCTCCTGAAATATTTATTATCTTCATGGATTTGTCTAATTTCCTTCAATATCATTTCTGTAATAAGATTCTGATTTTTTAAAGATTCTTCAACTCGTGCAAAAGACTTGGCTATATTAGTCATATTGCTTTCAAAAGTCTTTTCTGTTACGTATTTTTCAGTTATTTTTTTCACCCCTTTTTTCATGAGAGTATTGTATCATAATTAAAAAAGTAAATGCAAATTATGGTGTAGGGGTTGGTTCTTCTGGACTTGGTTCCGGAATAGGCTCGGGTGTAGATTCGGGCTCGGGAGCAACTTCAGGAGTTATTTCTTCTTCTGGTGTGGCGTCAGCCGGGGTGGAAGAATTATCCACAGGTTCAGAATTGTCCACCTCCCCCTGCGGGGACTCGGGAAGAGGAGAATTAACTACCTCACCCCCGCCCTCTCCTGGCAGAGGAGAGGGGGTAGGCTCAGAAGAACCACCTTCCCCTTCGGGGACTCCTCCTTCAGAAGGAGGAGAGGGAATCACCTCACCCACTCCGTCTAAAGAATCGGAGTCGCCCTCCCCTGTCAGGGGAGGGTTGGGAGAGGTTGCGGGCGGGGTGGTGATAGGCGCTCCCGTTGTACCCGCATTTATGAGTAATGCATCAAGCTGTTCTTTGGTAATACACGTCTTTTCTCCATTTTCGTTTGAGACGCATAATGTTTTTGTCTCAATTTCTCCGGCAAAGATATTTCCAATACCATTACCTGCATCTGCGAGCCAAGTAGTGAGCTTGGAGAGAAGGCGAGAGAAGAAAGAACCACCTCCCTCGCTTTCTGCGAGTACTCCTCCTTCCAAAGGAGGAGAGGAAACATCGAGTGACAACACATCTTCTAAATTCAAATTCATTTCTTGAATAGCTTTGACTGTTCCTGCGAGTATGGCATTGGTGTCTAATCCGTAAGGATTGCCATCTTTGTCATGAGTGGCAAATTCGGGATTTGCAAGAGCTACTTCTTCAGAAATAAAACCAAAATATGTTCTGTCTCCCATATTCATATCCGAATTGAAATTATATGAGACGGGACGTAAGGCCATAATATTAGAAAGACTATTATCTAGATCATTTATATTGTTTTTGAAACGTTCTGATGATGGAGTACAAATGATATTGCCTGAGACGTCAGCAGAAAGTGTCCCTGCTGTAGTACATCCTGCTTGTTGAACAACTCCCGCATTCGTAACATTAAACTTACTTACCCCTCCAACTTGAGCGTCAATCAAAAGTTGAGCGCCACTACCTACAGCGGTTTGAGTTCTGCTGATGAGCAAGTCGGTGTTTGAAGCGTCTCCTGATGCTTGGTTATAGGTTGGGGTAATCCTTACAGCACCAGCAGAACCTGATGTTTGAACATTTGTTCCACTGGCAAGAGTTAATGCCCATTTTGAAGCAGTAGACATACCTCTTGTCTGAACACTAATACTTTCATTAGGTGCTGAACCATCAAAAGCCTGTCCAGTATTTACATAAAAAGAGCCTCCATTATTAAATACATTACCGCTATTATGTACAGTGAAACGACTTATTGTCCCATTTATTGTCAAATCCAAAAGTTTGCTCGTTCCTGGGCTTGCTGTATCCGTCATATTTAAAACGAGTCCCGTATCATTTCCTGAAGTTGCTTTGTTGGTAGTGTATTCTAATCTATATGCCACTTCATCACCCGTAGCGGCTGAAAGGGTAGTGACTCCATGAATGCGAGAAGTTGGACTGCTCGTCCCAATCCCCAATTCACCAGTATCTAGAAGAGTCATCAACGCAGTAGCAGATGTGCCGTTTGCATTATGACCCCAGACAAAAGATGTTCCTGTGTCGTTGTTGTCTGCATCTATGTTAAAGAGAATACTTTTTGAAGAAGAAAGTTCACTGTTTACAGTAGTTGTCATATATGGTTTGTAAAAATTATATACCCCACTACCAAATACTCCATTTGAATTTGTTATTGCAAAGCCACTTGATGCAGTAATATTTCCTAAAATGTTTGCACCACCAGCCGCAGTGATATATCCAGACCTACGCACACTGAACATACTTGCTCCTCCTACCTGCAAATCTATCAAATTTGAAGCAGAATTTGAAGCAGTATTCGTAACATCTAATTTAATAGCTGTCGGTGTTCCTGTTGTATTCCAAGTCTGAGCAAGATTTAAAACAGAACCAGCGAGAGAGCCAGAACCTGAGAGGGTAGTGTCTAGAATGTCTAATTTAGCCGCTGGACTCGTCGTCCCTATGCCGACGTTGCCAGAAAAGTATCCCACTCCCGTATTACTTACACTAAACTTACTTACTCCTCCCACTTGTGCGTCAATCAAAAGTTGAGCCCCTGAACCTACAGCTGTCTGGGTTCTGTTTATTAATAAATCGGTAGCTCCCGCTGTGCTTGTTTGATTGTAAGTAGGTACTATTTTGGCGGCGATAGCAGTCACCCCAGCGCCTGATGCGTTAGTTCCGCTGACATCTAACAATGGGGTAGCTGTAAAAGCCGCTCCAAAGCCGATTCTATTGGTACCATATACGCTTAATCCATTGGTAGTTAAAGAAAAATTATTATTATTAGATGAAATTTGAGAAGCGATAACAATTGCCCCTCCCTTGCTTACCGAAAACAAATTTGTCGTCCCAGCCGCTCCACCCAATATCTGCATTGCTAAAGAAGCGGCGTTAGAAGCAGTATCGGTGATTGTGAATTTTAACCCCGTTGGTGTGCCTGTTGTATTCCAAGTCTGAGCAAGATTTAGAAGAGAACCAGCGAGCGAACCAGAACCAGCAAGGGTGGTGTCTAGAATGTCTAGTTTTGAAGCTGGCGCCGTCGTCCCGATGCCGACGTTGCCACCTGACTGAACCACCAATAAGTTGGTTGCTGTGGTGAGTCCTGTTGCTACACTCCAGGTGGAATTGGAAACTATTGTTCCAACATTAAAATTTGTTGTTCCATTGTCCCTATGTGAAATATAACTTCTATTGGAACCAGTTGCTTGGTCTAATATGAAATATACATCTGCACCGGGAAGAGTAGTTTTTATCTGAGCTCCAATACTAGCTGTGCTGGATTGTATATCTAATTTTTGAGTCGGCCCCGTCGTCCCGATGCCGACATTGCCGGTGCTTAAAATTCTAACTGCTTCACTATAAACTCCACTCATTAAACGAAGTCCAGCTGAAGCATCATTTGTTCCAACTGACATTAAGTTTGCAGTATTATCCCATCTAATTAATCCCGCCAAAGCATTTGCTGGTGAACCTAAAATATAATTGGATTGTAAAGCATCAGCACTTAAAACAGAGATTCCTGTATTTGCTGTGAGACTATCTACAACCAAACCACTTCCATCACTATTAGCTGTTGCACCAGAAACTCCACCACTCATAACCACATTTAACTTACCCTGTGGCGCCGTCGTCCCTATGCCGACGTTGCCACCACTTAATATTGTCATTTGTGCAGTTGATGCACCACCAGCTGTAAAGTTTATATTACCAGAAGCATTATCATTCAATAAAGTAATGTTACCACCCGCACTGTTATATAAAATTGAATCGGACGCACCTGCAGTTTTATAAGCTGTACGAGTGGTTGAATATTTAAAGAATCCAGTATATCCAGCATCTGACTCTATATGTAGAGATGCTTGTGCTAATAATCCTGCCGTTGCATTTTTAATAATTATTTCAGCAGAAGCATTTGAATCTTTTTGTACTTGTAATAATTGACTCGGTGCAGTCGTCCCGATGCCGACGTTGCCCGTAGAAGTTATTCTCATTATTTCATTTGCATTAGCAGTAAATGTCATTTCATCAGTTGTTGTATATGTAATATTGCCTCTGTCACTATCATTAATATCACCAAGATTAAGTGTTGAACCATATCCAGCAGCAGAAACAACATAAATATTACCTACAGTTGTTCCTACGAAACCAGCATTACCTGCAACATGTAACTTGTAAGTCGGTGCTGTTGTCCCAATACCGACGTTGCCGTTATTCAAAATCGTAGCAATGACAGTTGCACCATTTGTACCTCCAAGCCATTGATGAGCGATGGCTGAAGCTGTCCCTGCTCCAGTTGTAGATTTGTAAGTTATTTTAGAGTCTACGGCAGAGCCTCCGATTAATAGAGGGCTGGTTAAAGAGTGTGTTCCCAGGTCTAGATCAGCAGTAGCTCCTGTGTAGGGGACATAGCCTGAAGCAGTAGCATAATAACTTCCTTCTTGTCCATCCAAGAGATCTGCATTTAAATTTGAAATGAGTCCAGTGTTTGAAGTGGTCAAAGTATTTGCACCGAGAACGAGATTTCCACCCATTGTAAATCCAGAAACTGTGCCAGTGAAAGTGGGAGAAGTGAACATCGTAGCTTTGCTTTCGTTTGTGACATTACCCAAGCCTACATCACTTGCGGTAACTGTCACATCGGAGCTGAGAGCATGACCATTTACGGTTCTAGTATCTGGTACAGCGGTAAACCCTAAAGCATTTTGTTTATTATTAAAAGTATCCCAATCCGTATCTGAAAGAGCACCAGTGGTAGAAGTGGAAGCCAACGCCAGACTCAACACTTGTGTCGCAAGAGAGAGACCATTTGCTGTGCCTATGGTCACGGGGTTATGCCCGCCGACTATCAGAGCTTCTATTTGATCATAGACTGCATTTTTGGATGGAGCGTGAGTGGTGTCCGTGTCCCAAGAAGCTCCATAGATTGTGTCGTCTATATTTATGGAAGTGAGAGGAGAGCGCACATCGCAGTCAACATCAGTCGGCAGACATTCTGGATTTAAGGTGTCTCCCGGCTCATAAAAAGTACCGTTCCAGACGGCGAAGACCGTCGGAGCGAAGAAGGAAAGTGTCACGATAACTGCAAAGATTATTATTGTTTTTTTGTTTAATACAAATTTCATAAATTCACCTCACCCCTCGCCCCTCTCCAGAGTACTAGCGAGGGGAAAATTCATTAAAGATATCAATACATATTATACAACAAAAGTATGATATAACGTATACGAAATGGGGATAACTGAAACAATGTCTAATTGCCAATTTTCCTTCTTTTTGGTAAAAAGTTTTCTCTGTTAACCACTTTTTTGCCAGATTTTAATTCAATTTCTTTTCGAGCATTCCCGGCAACTGTTCCACCATCTTTTGCATCCTTTTTTAATAATGGAAATCCTTTAGAGTCCCTAGCGCGTGAAAATGTGGTAGTCGTCGCTTCTCCAAGCATAGTAAGGATAAGTTCAAGTTCGTTCATATGGTCACGAGGGTTGTCCGGATGATTAAGTTTTTTATAATTTTTTATACCTTTGGCAGTCAAGTCAAAAGCTCCTTTGTAAATTTCATTGGTCAATATAGCGAAATCAATGCCTTCTTTTGCTCCTCTTTCTTTCCATTCATCGGTCAAAGTATTGCGTACATTTATACCTCGCATACGCTTAGCAATCCAATCATCTTCGTAACCTTTTTGCTCATAAATATGCTTTGCGCGAATAATGGCTCGTTCTGGGTCTTGGATTTCTTCAATTCTTTCTTGTCCCACCCTCGCAAGCCATTGTTTAAATGGTTCAGCTTTGGGTGATGGAATAGATTGAATAATACGAAAAATACCTTGTAGGCTTGAGCAATTCATGGGCTGCATACCTCCCATAGTTTGTATCTTAAGGGGGGTGACAATTTGTCCCCATCCCTTGCTAAGCTCAGAATCTCGCATTCTCATTTTTTTTATATAATCTGAAACATTTGGTGTTTTTGTAAGTGCTCTAACAACATCATTTATAGAAAAAAACCATTGTTCATCATGCCAAGCTCTTCTAACTTCTGCTTGTTCAAACAAAACAATGTTTTTTGGTATGTTTTTTTTCATAAAACTTCGTTATTTGCAATATGCATTTTCCACCCCGTCTCGTAGACGAGCCACCCTAGAAGAGGGAAATTTATCTCTGAATCTTGCTGATGAGAATCTCCAAGAGTTTTTTTACGCTATTTTGAGCCTCGGCTTCGGTCTTACTACCTGTGAAATTCTGCCATTCTTCCATAATTTCTTTGTCTTTCAAATCACGTACGGCGTTTTCAAGCGAGAGCCTCGTCTCAAAGTCTACTTCACTGTCCGCTTGCAGTACTTTCTTCACGAACATTGAAGCGAAATTGAGCACTTGGCCGTTCAACTCTGTTTTATTTTTTTCGGAAGTTATTGCTTGCTGGTCTAAGTAAAGGAAAAAATAGTTAAAGGCGAAAAATGCGTTGCCGATGACAAGCGCCCCGATGACTGCTATGAGAACAATGCGTTTTTTACTTTCTTGCATATACGATAGAAATTCTATTACGTTAGAGGTAGCCGTGCCACGGTCCTACGGACTCACGACTTTGTCGCGAGCGCGACCTCTAACGTAATTATACATTAATAATAATAAAACAACAATCAAAAGAACTGTTTGAAAATCAATTTTCTCTATCCATTTCGTGCTGGATGCGAGCTCTATATTCTGGTGGATGCCGTTTCCTTCAGCGACTAAGAATGCTTTCCCTCTGTAGGTGAGGTAGCCTGGTGCTTCCACTTCAAAATAATAAGAACCTTCGGGCACGAGGAACGAATAAGTGCCCCGGACATCCGTCACTTGTGGATTTTCTTGCTGGTAATCTTTAGCGGGCCAGAGCTCGTATTTCTTAGTGCCGGTATTTAAATGATAAAGGGAGACGATGGCGGACGGAATACGGGTTTCCTTTCCATTATTTTTCTCAAAGACGTATCCCTCCGGGTCAATGACTGTGGTCATTCGCATCTGGCGGGTACCTAATACCGGATCTATGTAATTGATGACGGTGATGATTTCGTATTCTCCCGGCACGACAGGGGAGACGACGTCTGCGGTGTATATGCCGTCATTGTCCGGATCGGTGTATTCAAACGTGGATAGAACGAGTTTATTCTCTACCTCATCCCCCGCCTTCCCCTGGAAAGGGGAAGGGGCCTGTTCAACAAAATCATTCATAGAAAAAAGTGCGGAAGCGGTAAGGGAAGAACGAAGAATGCTGTTGGTGGAAACTTTAGGGGTGGAGGCTTTAAATACGAAATACCCCGTCACACTACTAGCCTTGCTGATAGGCTTGACTACTAAGCGTAATGTTTGGCCGGGTAGAGTGGACATCTGTTGCGAGACTTCACCCCGCTCTCCTACGGACAGGGCAACGTTCAGATCAACGAGCTCTTGATTGGCGCGAGCGAAGACGAATTCCGCCGGAAGATTTTTCTTGGCGGAAGGGGAGAACTTCGCGATGGGTAGACCTTTTATCAAAGCTATTTTACCGACACCCACGTTGTTCATCATTTGTCCGTCTAAATTGGAAAGCCCCGGAATGTTGATAGATACTCCGCTCAACTTATCAATCTCGGACAAGTTTTCCAGTCCGACGGTCGTAATCGTTTTGTTTAGAATATTAGCTAACCCGGGAATATTTAGAGATACGCCGGTTAATTTCCCCAAGTCGCTCAATCTTTCTACTCCGACGCTCTTTAGAGTCTTGTCCAGTTCTGGGAATTTGTTTGCGAGGATGCGGATATCATAAGGCAATGGAGCGAAGACGAAAGAATTGATGGCTTTAACTGGAAGCAGATTCCATAAGAGGCCAAATGACTTGGGTGCAATCTTTGGGACTTCTGCCAAGGTGTCCGTGGCGGGCTTGTCCCCTCCGAATAAGTAAGAAATAAAGTCGGAAGCGTAATTGATTACATCAGAAATATTATCCACGATGGTTATCGGAGTAGGCGGGATGACAAAAGGCGGGATGACGGGCGGAGTAACGGGCGGGGGCGGAGGGTTGCGGGGGGCGGAACCACTAGAACCGCCAGAGTTTCGCATACTCTCTCTTCTCCAGTCTGTCTTTACTCTGAAATCAGCTTCAGCGCAAGAGTCTCCGGTTGCGCAATTGAAATTAATCTGACTGCTGTCGGATTTAAGAGTCGCATAGCCTAGAAATTCTCCGTTTGTGTTTATCGTCACTCCGGTGAAATCTATCCAGCCCAAGTTCGGGCTCCAGGCAAAGCCTGAGAGTATACCCGTGCCGTCATTCTCCACTCCAGAAGTCGTAGGGTTCAAATTTATCCAGCCAAACTGACTGCTCCAAGCGTTCCCGGTAACGGCATCATCTGTAATTTCCACATCGCATCCGCTACAACCGAAATTTATCCAACCGATATTTTCACCCCAAGCGTACTTGTATGTTCCATCAACGGTCCCGTTGGTCTCGGAAGCAAGGGCGGGTGAGACGAAAAAAACCAAAGAAAATAGAATTCCTAAAAAAAGCGCTTTTCTCCGAGTTAAATTATCTACCATAAATTAAATTAAAACACTTATACGTTCGCATTTTTCAATGCAGAGCACCTACGGTATTATATCAATAATATCGTTGCAATAAAAGAAATTATGTGGATAATTAACAGGGTAGTTCCTGTTTGCCGTCGTAGCTTAGCGGTAAAGCACGTCATTGGTAATGACGAGACCAAGGGTTCGATCCCCTTCGACGGCTCCCGGAGGAAATTCCTTTCCAATTAATTACCACCCCCTAACCCCTCCTCATCAAGGAGGGGAGGAAGCAAGCCGAAGTAGCTCAGTTGGTAGAGCACGTCTTTCGTAAAGACGGGGTCGTGAGTTCAATCCTCACCTTCGGCTCATAAAATTATGGAAAAAGATACGAATGAAATAACCAAGGAAATAGAAAAACTTGAAGGGGAGATGCAGGCTCCTGACTTTTGGAATGACAAAGAAAAGGCGCAGAGCGTCCTAAGAGAGCTTGCGGATTTAAAAGCAAAAAAGGAGGGAGCGAATAAATACGACAAAGGCAATGCCATCGTAACGATAATTTCCGGCGCCGGCGGGGAAGATGCGGAAGACTTCGGCGCGATACTCTTCTCTATGTATGTGAAATATGCAAGCAAAAAAGGCTGGAAAGTCTTTTTAATTCATGAGAATAAAAATAATAGTGGAGGATACAGAAATGTTTCTTTTGAGATACAAGGTAGGGGTGTTTATGGAAATTTAAAAAATGAATCCGGGGTTCATAGGCTCGTCCGTGTATCTCCATTTGATGCAAAGAAATTGCGTCACACTTCCTTCGTGCTCGTTGAAGTTTTGCCCAAGTTTTCAAAATTAGAAGAGAAAGATTTCATAATTCCACCCGCAGATTTGAAGATAGAATTCTCTCGCTCATCCGGTCCCGGAGGACAAAATGTGAATAAAAGAGAAACGGCGGTGAGAATAGTGCATATACCTTCGGGCATAGCAGTGCATTCTTCTGAAGAACGGTCACAAGAGAACAATCGCGAACGCGCGATGGCTATCCTAAGAGCGAAAATTTTCAAAAAAGCGGAAGAAGAGAAAAAAAGTATAGAAGAGAGTATGAAGATGAAAAATACGGAGATAGAATGGGGAAATCAAATTCGCTCATACGTACTGCATCCGTATAAAATGGTGAAAGACCACAGGACCGAGGTGGAGACATCAGATGTGAATGGAGTGTTGGAGGGAGACATAGAACTATTTATTCAAGCGGAGAAAATTTTGTAGTTTCTTTATTAAAAGTTATATAATTGTTAGTATTAAAACTAATGATTAAAATGAATAAAAAAGGTTTCACCCTCATAGAACTTTTGGTGGTCGTGGCAATAATCGGGCTTTTGTCATCCATTGTTTTGACCTCGGTCAATTCTGCGCGAAAAAAGGCGCGCGATGCCAGAACCCTGGAGGATGTGCGTCAGGTTACCCTTGCGCTCAATATGGCGCGCGATGCAAGTCCTACCAATAGTTGGCCTGGAATTGCAAACTGGCAATGTCTTAAAGCGAGCGGAACTTGTTGGAGAGGTAGCTACTCTGGAAACAGTACTATTGGAAATGCTTTAGCTCCATATATGCCGACAATTCCCAAAACACAAAATCCTTCCTCTGCAAATTATGCTTATGATTCATATTTGTATTATCCTACTTCCTCTGGAATAGGAGGGAGCCCTGCGGGGGCGTATATTATTTATGCTCTAGAAGGGGGAGCCTTTGCCAATAAATGCAACGGATATTATGCCGGACAGATGGATACGGGTTATTGGTATTGTTATTCTTGGATAGGGAATTAAAAGGTGCGAAAAATTTTCTTTTTGTGGTAAGATTAAGAACGTGATTTACTTTAACAATGTTTCAAAGAATTATAAGGATGCGGTAGCGCTTGATGGTGTTACTTTTACGGTAGAACCGGGAGAATTCCTCTCTATCGTTGGGCATTCCGGCGCTGGTAAGACTACACTGGTAAAGATGATTCTGGCGGACGAATTTCCATCTGGCGGAACCGTCTTTTTTGAGTCTATTAATGTGCATAGATTGAAAAATAAAGAATTGACCGACCTTCGCCGCCGCATCGGAGTGGTTTTCCAGGACTACAAACTACTCCCCAACAAAACCGCTTTTGAAAATATCGCTTTCGCCATGGAGGCTGTCGGTAAAACCGAAGAAGAAATAATGAGTGACGTGCCACATGTATTGGAATTGGTAGATTTGAGTGAGAAATTGCACCATTTTCCTCATCAGATGTCGGGGGGCGAACAACAACGCCTGGCCATAGCGCGAGCTATCATCAATCAGCCCGAGCTCATCATTGCCGACGAGCCGACAGGTAGCTTGGACCCAGTCAACACATACGAAATAGTCCAAATTTTGAAAAAAATAAATGACCTCGGCACGACGGTGATCCTGACCACCCACAATCGCGGAGTCATTGAGTCTGTGGATAAGAGAGTTATCACATTGGAAAACGGGAAAGTTGTGAGGGATACGAAACACGGGAAGTAGTGTGATATAATATGTTTACTTGTCCCGTTAGAAAATCAACGGACTTGTAAAAAGTTGGAGGTTTATTATTTAAATTTTTTAATGGGATGGCAATGACCACATTCAAAAGAATAATTAAAGGCGGATTTCTAAACTTTAAGAGAAGCGGGATTATTTCCTGGGCGGCCGTCTTGGTCGTCACCATCACCCTTTCCGTCATTACTACCATCATCCTCCTGCAAGCGGTTCTGCACTTTTCACTCAATCAAATTAAAGACAAGGTTGATGTGACTATTTATTTCACTATCGGCGCTTCGGAAGAAAAGATTATGACACTGAAATCTTCCCTGGAAAAATTGCCAGAAGTAGCTACTGTATCTTATACGAGCGCGGAGGAAGCGCTTAGAATTTTCCGTGAACGCCACCAGAGCGATTACCCTACGATTCAGGCATTGGATGAGATAGGGGACAACCCGCTCGGGGCGTACCTAAATATCAAAGCCAAAGAGGTTTCTCAATACGAAGACATCGCGAACTTTATGAAGTCCGACAATTCACTTACACCGGGCGGAGAGTCCATCGTGGATAAGGTAAATTATCACCAAAATAAACTAGTAATAGATAGATTGAACAATATTATCGGGGGCGCGCAGAGGCTCGGATTCATCCTCACTCTACTCTCGGTAATAATCACCGTTATTGTCACCTTCAATACTATTCGTCTGACTATTTTCATCGCCAAAGAAGAAATCGGAGTGATGCGTCTAGTCGGCGCTTCCAAGATGCACGTGCGCGGACCCTTTATGATAGAGGGTGTGATTTATGGTGTCGTCGCTACTATGATTACCCTGGTGCTGTTCTTGCCTGTTACCGCCTGGCTCGGACGCAGTATGACGAATTTCCTCGGCATCAATATGTACGACTACTATCTCTCTAGCTTCTTTCAAATTTTTGCAATTCTTTTATTATCAGGTATAATCCTGGGTGTTATCTCCAGTTGGCTGGCGATTAGAAAATATTTAAAGAAGTAGTTATAAAGTAGAAAGTTTATAAAGTATGCAGAAAAAGAATACCAAATATATTTTCGTGGTGGGGGGCGTCATGTCTTCCGTAGGAAAGGGAATAGCTGCCTCTTCTATCGGAAAAATATT
>Ga0156466_109_pt5 | contig 30681 bp, 32 predicted proteins | sample RifOxyB1_FD_110613 | JGI IMG/M metagenome (GOLD analysis project Ga0156466, IMG submission 110613) | Candidatus Nomurabacteria bacterium RIFOXYB1_FULL_39_16 | reverse complement strand
TGCTCTTTTAGAAGCATATATTTTGCATCAAAGGTGTTCATCCTTAAAGTGTAAACCTTATTGCTGCAATGATAACAAGGATGAATTGTCTGTGCGGGATGGGAGAATCGGCTATTACATAGCCAGGTGCTTTTCGATCTGCTTTTAGCAGATAACGAAAAGCCTTTCGAATCTCCCACAAAAGCAAATAAATTTGCTTTTTATCCCTTACTTTGTGCGGGATGGGAGAATCGAACTCCCAACCTCAGTTTGGAAAACTGACGTTTTACCATTAAACTAATCCCGCTTTTACTTTTTAACTATATCTTTTATTTGATATTTTTTCAACAAAACTTCAGCACTATTTGTTTACCATAAATTCCACCAAAACGAAAACCAACCAGAAAATAAATAGCAGGTACCCCTCCTTTTTTGAAATTGTTCGTCCCGAGCGCATAAAGCGGAACAAAATAAACGAAGCCATTACCATAAATATTCCGGTTACGTAGATTATTTTCTGTGGAAAGAAAAATGGATTTACCAAAGCGAGGATTCCGACGACGATGGTCGCATCCGCCAGGACTGTGCCCAGCATATCTCCGACCGCTAGAGAATCATCATCTCCCCGCGCGGATTTTAGAGAAAAGAAAAACTCCGGCATAGTGGTTCCTAGCCCCACGATGAACATCCCTACTAATATTGGGCTTATTCCCAAGTAATAAGCGAGCGATGTCGCTGAGGATACCGTAAAGTGCGAACCCACCAATAAAATAGCCATACTGAAAATCAACATCAACGAATTTCTACGGTAATTAGTGTTCTTGCTCATAGGAATTTCTCCATCAACACCATTTTTCAAAGCCAGATAATAGAATATTCCTCCGGCGATGATTAGCGCGATGCCTTCAAGGCGAGAAAAATATCCATCCAGTCCCAGTACAAGCGGTAATAAAAGTAAAAACGGATAGATATTATAATTTTTAAGAATTTTACTTTCAATTTTCAATCCCCTGCCCGTAAATAAAATTAACAGGGAAAAAATCAAAGTTAGGTCTGCCACGTTTGAACCGAAAAGGACACCAAGTCCGAAAGAAGGAATTCCTTCCAGGGCAGAGTTTATGGCTACGAAAGTCTCAGGCAAGATGGAGATGACGGCGACAATGATGAATCCGACAGTGTATCTGGATAGATGAAAGCTTTCCGCCAGTTGCGCAGCATACTTGGTGGCCATCGTTGCGCCTTTTATAACCATAAAAAGGGCGACAGTAAAGATAAAGATGTTGTTTACCATAAATGATATATTCCTCAATCTTTCCTACATTCGGGCCGCTGGGAATTGAACCCAGTCTAAATGCTCCCAAAGCACTTGTACTACCGGTATACTACGGCCCGGACTACTTAAAAACTAAATGAGTATATCACAGAATTATGTCGCTGACTACTTTTACACGGGCTCTTTTTTCCTTTTGACACAAATAAACAACCAGTAAATCAACTTGCCATTCTTTTTCATCTGGTACTTTTGCAGATAAAAGATAAGTTTGGATTGTCCGTGACATTCTTTTTAATTTCCATGGATGCATATTGTCTTCTGGCCTGTGTTGATACCTCTCGTCAGAATCATTATAAGATTTTGGAATGAACGTGTTTAATGTTTCACGGGAAACACTTTTCACTTCTACAAAATACAGTTTGTCGGCTTTTTCAGCAACTATGTCTATTTCCCCCCATTTTTTAGTGTAATTCCTTTCCAATATTGAAAAACTATGTTTCACGAGAAACTTTTCGGCTATATCTTCTCCAAGTTCCCCTATTTTTTGTGTTTCTGATGTGAATACTTTGGGCATCCCAGTACTAAAATTTTAAATTATTTACTTATAATGGTTATATATTTTAATCAAAAATTTAGTACGGGACAGGTTTTGTGCATGTTTCATATGTAACATGTTTCACGTGAAACATTTGGCTAAATTTTAGTGTCTTTTATCATAAAACCCTTATTTTTCAACGTATTTTTCACAAAAACGGCTTCAAAAGACAGTTTCAAAATATGTCCTTTATAAACATTACTAACATAGTTATCCACATTTTTGCACAAAATGCTTAATTTATAAGGCATTACTATTGGACATTCTTAATTTTGTGCGGCCAGAGAGAATCGAACTCTCGTCTCATCCTTGGCAAGGACGTGTTCTACCACTAAACCATGACCGCTTTTTATTTACTCATGTAAAATAACTATTTGATTATAATATTTTATTGATACTAATGCAATTACAAAAATAGCTTGAAAAATAAGCACTATTTGCCAATTTTTTTGAAATAGTGTAAAATAACAGGGTATTATTAAATAATTTTGCACCCGTAGTGAAATGGATATCACAACAGTCTTCGGAACTGTCGTTGGGGGTTCGAATCCCTCCGGGTGCACAAAATAAAAGTGGAACAAGATCTAAAAAACTTAATATCCAAGATTCCCAAAGAGGTTTCACATGTAACAAACACGCTTGAGGAAACTGGTTTTGAGGTGTACCTAGTCGGTGGATGTGTCCGCGATTTATTGATGTCGCGAGAGCCCAAAGATTGGGATGTCACTACTAATGCCAAACCGGAACAGATTATCGGTCTTTTTGAGAAGACTGTCTATGAAAACACTTTTGGGACGGTGGGAGTATGTGTTCCACGTGAAACACCTCACCCCAACCCTCTCCTGAAAGGAGAGGGGGATCCTTCCCATTTCCAGGGGAAGGCGGGGGATGAGGTTGTTTCACATGAAACTATGATAATAGAGGTTACTCCGTATAGAATTGAGGCAAAATATAGCGATTTTAGACATCCAGACGAGATAAAATTCAGCGAAAAGCTAGAAGATGACCTTAAAAGGCGTGATTTTACCGTCAATGCTACGGCGCTAGACAGTAAAGGACACCTTGTTGATTTGTTTGATGGTATAAAGGACATCAAGGACAAGACGCTAAGAGCTGTCGGGAATCCGGATGACCGCTTTCAAGAGGATGCTCTCAGAATGTTGAGGGCTGTCCGTTTTGCTTGCCAACTTAATTTTTCTGTGTCGTATGAAACCACAGAAAGTATTTTAAAAAATGCAGATTTAATTAAAAAAATTTCTGCTGAAAGAATTCACGATGAGTTTGTAAAAATAATTATGTCACCGAATTCTGCTAGTGGAATTGTGATGTTGCAAAAATTTGGATTGCTAAAAAATATAATTCCGGAATTGGAAGAGGGAATAGGATGTGAACAAGCGGGCGAACATATTTATGATGTCTGGAATCATTTATTGGCCGCTCTTCAGCATGCCGCGGACAAGAAATGGCCTTTAGAAATAAGGCTTTCCGCCCTTTTTCACGACATCGGTAAACCTAGAAGTAGGCGTTTTTCGGAGCCAGAAAATAATTTATCAGGTCCTCGGTTCTCCGGGTCCCTATCCCGGACAGACCATGCTAAATTATCTTCTGGTTCCTCAAAAAAGAAATACACTTTTTATGGTCATGAAGTTATTGGTGCGCGAATGACGAAAAAAATAATGGAGCGATTAAAATTTTCAAACAAAGAAATTGAACTTGTGGATAAGTTGGTACGCAATCATATGTTCTTCTCGGACACAGAATTAATTACACTCTCAGCAGTACGAAGAATTATTACAAAAGTCGGGAAAGAAAATGTTTGGTCTCTAATGGACGTCCGTGAGTGCGACAGAGTAGGAATGAAGAAGAAAGAAGCCCCATATCGTCTGCGTAAGTACTTCGCGATGATTGAAGAAGCTCTAAGGGACCCTATTTCTGTTGGACAACTCAAAATTAACGGAGAATTTATGCAAAAAGAGCTCGGAATTGCTCCCGGACCGAGGATGGGGTGGATTTTGAGCGCGTTACTTGAAGAAGTGCTGGATGCTCCGGAGAAAAATACAGTGGAACACCTTTCAGGACTGGTGAAATCTTTAAATATGCTTGGAGATTCCGAACTGAAAACCCTCGGCCTACGAGGAAAAGAGAAAAAAGAAGAACTAGAAGAAGAGGAAGTCATTAAGCTTCATGAAAAGCATGGGGTGAGGAAGTAAATTACATATATACGCTATAGCGTATATATGTAAACTAATATACTTCCTGCTGGTAGCAAGTTTCACAATAGACTATCTCCGGCCTGTCGGGGGAGTAGGAGGTTTCAAACTTGTTTTGACAACCTTCTTTCATACACTCTCGGTGCCAAAGCTTACGTGGATTGCGTTTTCTCATCCTGTCTTGGTGTCGGCATTCAAAGTCTTTGTGTGGTAAAGGGATATTCATCCTTTTATAAAAATCAAATTCTCCTCTAGTGATACGAAAATTCTTTTTGCAATCTTTACAGACCAAGATTTGATTTAAAATATCTTCAGTCACTTCTTCTATGGTCTCCGGCATATTTTCTTCTTTTATTGTTTCTTTACCATAAGTTCCAGAAGTCTCAGTTTGCCAATTGAAGCCCTTTTCTTTTGCTTCCTTTTCGGTGATAGGGAAATATTCTTGGGCTAAAGTTTCATTATATCCAAAAGGCGAAAGATGGGGCGGTAAAAAATCTCCATAAACTCCTTCCTTTTTCATATTCTCTATTATTTCTCCTTTTAGCTTCTCGTATTCTTCTTTGTTGTATTGTTTATTTAAGATACAATATTTTTTCTTTTTTAATCCAATACAGCCAAAACAACTATCGCAGTTATGCAAACTGTCAGAGTATTCTGAATTGCTCGAGTACATAAGGTAAACGGAATATTTTATATTGTAAGTTTGAAGTGCTCCCATTATGTCTATATTTAGTTCCGGTTTGTAATAGGTATTGTTCATATCCCAACAATCAATGGTGCCTTCTGCGTCAGCAACAAATTTACAATTTTTTGTATTTTCCGCATCAAAACCATATATAGTATCGTGACAATTATACATATAATCGCCAGTGGCGTTTTTGCATTTGATTTGATGCGAATATTTTACAATGGCTTTTTCTTTGAATTTTTCATATTCCTGTTTTGCCCATTCTAATTTTTCATATGAAGAAAATATTTCGTTTTTCTTCATCTCAAATTCTTCTTTTGATACGGGTTGATTGAAAATATAATAATTTTTATGTCTCAAGTTAGTGGAGAATATACAATTTTGACAGTCACGCAAATTAAAACAGAACAATAAGTCAATACTGGATTCACAATTATCCGCGTATAAACACTGATAGCATTTTCGGCAATCCACACACTCATATAAGAATTCCGAATCTTGGACAAAGTCATTATCAATGGCAAATTTACTTCTGTAAACTAGCCGACCGTACATAGAATCCTCATTCTGCTGGGCAGCGAAAAGGAGATAACAATTTTTATTGTCTTCTGAATTGTTCACGTAATCGCTATTTATGCCGTTAATGTTTAAGAGGGATATACGGGGAATTTTGTTTCGGAGTTCAAGCCATTGGTCAAAAAATGGTCGAGTTGGATCATAATCTAGCCCGTGGTCTGCAGCGTCCCAATCATCTCCCCACCAAACATGTTGGTCATAGACGGGGAAGGGGGTATTTTCAGGATATATGGAAATTATAGATTTCCCGCTTTTGCTGCAAGTTCTCTTGTAAAGAGTTCGCTCGTTGCGAAAAGCAATTCTGCGCGCCGTTCGACACTCCGGGCAAAAAGTTGGAGGGGGGACTTTTATTTTTTCATAAAAATTCAAATCTTCCTGTTCAAGGGAGAAATTTTTCTTACAATTTTGGCAAACTTTTTGCATAAAAAAGTTATCCCCACCCCGACACCAGGTGTAGGGGAGTTAGTCCGCGAAGTGGCCTTGGGTGTCTTCACCGAACATTGCGTGGTGGATTGTCTTTATAAAACTCTCAAAGAGGCGAGTACTGTAAGAGGAGAGGTTGAAAATTACCGCCAGGGTGAACATCACGAGGGCGAGTTTTATGCTGTAAAAGGCGAGCGGGATGGCTATTATCGCGAAGACAACAGGGGCAAGAGTGCGCACGGTACTGCCGCGAATTTCTCTTTTGGTGATTTCTGGATTTTGAATATGTGGAGAATATAGTACATATCTGCGCATCCAATATAAAGTAAGACCTATCAAGATGGTGTGCACACCGAAGATGATTACCGCCAATTCATTTTTACTGTATTCACCGAGGAAACCGGCAGAAAAAGGCACCAAACTTATCAACATAAAGAACACGGCGTTGATGTTGGTGAGCATATGATCCACGTTTTTCGCATAAATGGAAACGAAGAAATGATGCGCTCTCCAATAAGTGAAGAGAAGAGCAAAGCTGAGCAAGTAGCTTGAAAAGACGGGCAGTAAGCCTTTGACTTCAAACCAAAGATTCATATTATCTATCGGACCCCAAACAACCGGCACCTTAATTTCAAAAACGAGAATTGTCATAACTATCGCGAAAATGCCATCGGATAGTTGGTCTAATCTTGTGTGGTTCATGGTTAAAATATAGCATAAAAAAACAAAAAAGTTATTTTTTATTTATGTTATTATGTGATTATGAAAATCGGGATTTTTGATTCAGGGCTGGGAGGGCTGATTATCGCTAGGGCCATAAGAAAGGTAATGCCAGAATATGATTATGTGTATCTGGGTGACACGAAAAGGGTGCCTTATGGTAACCGTTCGCACGAGGCTGTTTTTGAATTTACCCGAGAGTGTGTGGACTATCTTTTCCGTAAAGAAAATTGCGCGATTGTCATCGTCGCCTGTAATACCGCCTCAGCTAGGGCGTTACGGAAATTGCAGAAAGAATATTTGACCCCCTCGCCCTTCGGGCACTCCCCCTTAGCAGGGGGAGAGGAGAGAAAGATTCTTGGTGTTTTGATCCCCACAGCGGAAGAATGCGTAAAATTTGAGAGTATTGGGATACTGGGAACTCGCGGTACCGTAGATTCAAATACTTTTCCTGTTGAGATACGAAAATTTAACAAGCGAGCTAAAATTTTTCAGAACTCTGCGCCGATGTTGGTACCCCTGGCTGAAGAAGGGGAGATGGAAAACGCTATGCCTTTTATCAAAGAATATCTGCAACCTTTTATAAACAAAAAATTGGATGCTTTAGTCCTAGGCTGTACACACTATCCTATTTTTAAAAATCAGATTAGAAAAATTTTAAAAACTCCAGCAAGGGGAGTCCTTGCTGATATAAAACTTATTTCTCAAGATGAAATAATTCCAAAAAAATTAAAAGATTATCTGAAAAGGCATCAAGAAATTACCAAAAAACTTTCCCAAAATAAAACGGCAAGAATCTTGGTGACGGATATGACTAAAAGTGTGCAAAAACTGACAAAAAAATGGTTTGGGCAGAATATTAAACCCAGATTAATCAGTTTCTAGAAAAATAGGGCAGTGGTCTGAACCATAATAACCATTAAGCATTCCGGTGTCTTTGATTTTCGCCTCGCCCGTAGGGCTATGGCCGAGGGACATCATTTTTTTATCCGCAAAGAAATAATCAATTCTCCACCCGACGTTCCTGTCTCGTGCACGAGTCTTCTGGTCCCAATAAGTATAAACATCTTTTTTATCCGGGTTGAAATTTCTCCAGATATCTACGAAATTATTTTTTACCACTTTATCCAGCCAGGCGCGCTCTATCGGCAAGAATCCTGTATTTTCTTCATTTTCTTTCGGACGGGCGAGGTCTATCGGAGTGTGGGCGGTGTTTATATCTCCGCAGAAAATTACGTTTTCACCATTTTTGCGAAGTTTCAGAACAAATTTCAAGAAAGCGTCATAAAATTCAAGTTTATATTTTAATCTCTCCGGGCCCTGTCCGCCGTTAGGGAAGTATACGTTTATCAAAGTGAAATTTTTATGCTTATTTTTATACTTGACGCCGAGCAGCCTGCCCTCATCGTCCAACTTTTTCTTTCCCATACCATAAAAAACTTCTTTTGGTTTTTCTTTAGTATAAATAGCGACTCCGCTGTAGCCCTTTTTAATTTTCGGATGAGAAAAATAAGAATGATAACCGGGAACATCTCGTACATTTTCTGGCAATTGTTCCGGTTCCGCTTTTGTCTCCTGTAGACACAAGACGTCGGGACTATTTTCAAAAAGGGGGGTGAAAAATCCCTGTTTCGCCGTCGCCCGTAACCCATTTGTGTTCCAACTGATAATTCGCATTAAGGTATTATAGCACGGGGTTAAATTTGCAATTTTCTGTCTTTTATGCTAATATATTAAGCATGTTAGCAACCAAGAAAAAACAAGCAGTTATAAAGAAACACCAAATTCACGATAAAGACACAGGCTCTCCGGAGGTGCAGGTGGCTGTTTTGTCTACGCAAATTGATGCTCTGGCAAAACATTTAAAGAAACACAAGAAAGATAATCACTCCCGCCGAGGTCTCATCAAGATGGTGGCTGACCGACGCACTCATTTGAAATATTTGGAACGCAAAGACAAGTCTCGCTACGCCGCTCTAGTGAAGAAAATGGAACTTGCATAAACCTCCTGTAGTCCCCCTTATCAGGGGGACTTTAAAAATTCCTCCCCTGACAAGGGGAGGCTGGGAGGGGTTTTTATTTGTGCTATAATGTATATATGACAGTCATAAAACATAAAGAACAAAGGGTTGGGGTTTTTATTGATACTCAAAATTTATACCATTCGGCTCGCAACTTATATCAGTCGCGGGTGAATTTCGGCGCGGTTTTGAAAGATGCGGTGGCGGGCAGAAAGCTCGTGCGCGCGGTCGCTTACGTCATCACGACGGAAGCGGGGGACGAAAAGAACTTTTTTGAAGCTCTGTCTAAACTCGGCATTGAAACCAAGACGAAAGATTTACAAATATTTGCCGGTGGCGCCAAAAAGGCAGACTGGGATGTGGGGCTCGCCGTGGATGCTATTAAAATGTCGCCCCGCCTGGACTCGGTAGTAATAATTTCCGGAGACGGGGACTTTATCCCGCTCGTGGAATACTTGCAGACTATTGGAGTGCAGGTGGAAGTCGTCTCCTTCGGTAAATCAACTTCCGGGAAACTACGTGAGGCGGTGGATGATTTCGTGGACCTTTCTCTCAATCCAAGGAAATATCTATTGGGTACAAAATAATTTTCAAATAAATTTTTGCATTTTTATCCAAAAGTGTTAGGATGAGCGTGTAGTTTATTAGTTAATCCGTTCGTCTTCAGACATGCAGTTTTGTTCTGGTTTACGTTAATCAAGAACAATACTTTAGTCTGAAGAGGAGCCTAAAGCATATGCAAAAGAAAGAATATAGTGTGGAGATTGGAGGTAAAACATTAACCGCCATTTTTAGTGATTTGGCAGAGCAAGCGCACGGTTCGGTAATATTAAAATACGGAGAGACTATCGTTCTCGCCACAGCTTGTATGTCCAAGGACAGTCAGGCAGGGCTCGGATTTTTCAATTTAACGGTTGACTATGTGGAGAAATTTTACGCGGCCGGAAAAATTTTGGGTTCACGATTTGTCAGAAGAGAGGGGAAACCTTCGGAAGAAGCGGTGCTGGGGAGCAGAGTGATAGACCGCACTCTTCGTCCTCTTTTTGATCAATCTATGCGCCACGCGGTGCAAGTGATTGTGACTGTCCTCTCGGTGGACGACAATGACCCGACAATCTTGGCCGTCAATGCGGCGTCTCTCGCTTTGCTTGTTTCCAATATTCCTTGGAACGGGCCTGTCGGCTGTGTGCGTATCGGGAAATATGACAGTGAGGATTTGAAAATTAACCCTGCGCAATCCCTGCGGGTAAACGAAGAAACGCAATACAAATTTGATATGACTGTATGTGGAAAGAACGGGCATATAAATATGATTGAGGCTTCCGCTCGTCAGGCGAAAGAAGCAGAACTGGAAGAAGCCCTTAAGGTGGCAAGCGTGGAGATAGCCAAGTTGGAAGATTTCCAGAAAAAGATAGCCAAAGAAATAGGCAAGGACAAAAGAATAATTGAAAAAGAGGCGCTTCTGGAAGAGTCAGTAAAATTATTTAATGAAAAAATCTTGCCTAAAATGGATAAGGCAATATTTGAAGGTCCTGGCAAGGCGGAGATAGACGCGCTACACACTGAATGGAATCAAATGGTAAAAGACAATTATCTGGACAGAAAAGAATTTGCCCCAGAAGATAATTTGTTTGATGATACGGAGAATGAAATTTTGCACAAAAAAGCCATAGAAGAAGACAAGCGCGCTGATGGCAGAAAAATGGATGAACTCCGCGATCTTTATGCTCAAGCGGGAGGACTCTCCAGTCAGCTTCACGGTTCCGGAATTTTCTATCGCGGAGGAACGCACGTACTCTCGGTGTTGACTCTCGGTGGTCCGGAAGAAAGAAACTTGGTGGACGGTTTACAATTGAAGGTAGAAAAAAGATTTATGCATCACTACAACTTCCCGCCGTACTCATCCGGAGAAGTCGGAAGATTCGGCATGACTAATCGCCGAGAAGTAGGACACGGAGCCCTCGCTGAGAAAGCGCTCGCGATGGTATTACCATCGGTTGAGGAATTTCCTTACACGATGAGAATCGTTTCTGAATCAATGGCCTCCAACGGTTCAACTTCTCAAGCTTCCATCTGCGCGGGAATCTTGGCGCTTATGGACGGGGGAGTACCTATCAAAGCTCCGGTCGCCGGCATTGCTATGGGTCTGATGTACGAGGACGATAATAAATATAAAGTTCTTACCGACATTCAAGGTCCGGAAGACCATCATGGCGATATGGATTTCAAAATCGCGGGAACGAGAGAAGGGGTCACCGCCATCCAGCTAGATGTGAAGGTGGAAGGTGTGCCAATAAAAATATTGGGCGAAGCGATGATGCAGTCCAAAAAAGCTAGAGTCGCCATCATAGACAGAATTGAAAAAGAGATTGAAAAACCTCGCGCCAATATTTCAGTGAATGCTCCGAAAATATTGATAATAAAAATCAATCCGGAAAAAATCGGATTAGTAATAGGTGGAGGAGGGAAGACAATCAAAGAAATAAAAGAAAAGTCCGGCGCTGAGATAACCATTGAAGATGATGGCACAGTATACCTGACCGGGAAGGACGGTTCGGCGGAAAAAGCCAAAACTATCGTGGAAGAAATGACGCACGAATTTAAAGTGGGTGAAGTGCTGAAGGGGGAGATTGTGAAGATTGCCGACTTCGGCGCGTTCGTAGCCTTAAACCCATTCACTGATGGTATGGTGCATATCTCCGAGATTGCCCCATTTCGCGTGGAGCGTGTTTCGGATATAATAAAGGAGGGTATGATTGTGCCGGTAAAAGTCATAAATATTGACCCTGAACGAGGACGCATCGGGCTCTCTATTAAAGAAGCGGATAAAGACTTTTTCAAAAACAATGGAGGAAAATAAAATAAAATCCACTGCGAGCGAAGAAAGTAATAAATTTGTAAAGACCTATGCTGAGGATATGGCGAGTGTCCTTGAGAGTGACAAAGAAGGTTTGGTTAAAAAAATAATTCACGGGGAAGAAGAACACGAGCAAGAGAAAAAAAACTTATCCCCTGAATCAAAGACAAATAGACTCTTTATGCTTATCGGTTTCGTGCTGATATTTTTAGCGTTAATAATTCTATCGTATTTTCTCTTTAAGAAAGAAGATATAAACACAGTTGCGGTACAAAAACAATTTGTCCCGCTTATCTTCAACGACAAAAGTGAGTTTGTGGAAATCTTCAGGCTCAATAAAGATGAAGTGGTAGAGACTATCTTGCGTCAGATTAATAACACCGAAGTGAAAATCGGAGGAATAAAGGGAATTTATCTTACAGAAAACAAGCAAATCATCGGACTTCGAAGGTTCATCTCTGTCATTAAGAGCAATTTCGTTCCCGGAGAAGACAAACTTTTCGTGGATGATAATTTCTTAATTGGCTCAATGCTGACCGGATTGAAATCTACCTCTCCGACTGCGGGTGATTTTTTTATCCTACTCAAGGCTCGTTCTACGGCGGATATTTTCGGTCCACTTAGAGCCTGGGAAGAAAAAATGCTGACAGATTTGCATAAATTTGCTGGGATTGATTTGTCCGCGGAGACGAATTATCTTTTCACGAAAGATTTTGAAGACGGTGTTATAGAAAATAAAAATGCGCGCATTCTCCACAATAAAGATGGGGGGATAGTTCTGATGTATATCTTTGCGGATGAAAATTCCGTGATTATCACCAGCTCCCAACCCGCTACGCACGAAATAATTCTCCGTCTAGCTTCTGCAGAAAAGAAGCAGTAGAAATAAGGTGTTAATCGGTTATGGCAGTCTCGTGTGGTTGAAGAACAACCAAAATACAACCCCCTAAATCCCCCTTATCAGGGGGACTTTAGATGCTACACGTTGTATCTTTTTTGTTAGATCATCGATAACCTTTTCTGTATTTGTTAAAACTTCTTTATTCGTATATCTTATTATCTGTAACCCGAATTTTTGTTTTAGCAAACTGTCTCTTTCTTTGTCTCTGATTTTTTGAAAATCATGTATCTCTCCATCTATCTCTACCGCGAAGCACAATTTTGCGCAATAAAAATCTACAATAAAATGATCTAATGGTTTCTGTCTGGTGAATTTAAAATTCACAAATTTTTTACTTTTTAAAATCTCATCCCAAAACAGTTTTTCTGCTTTTGTTGTTTCTTTTCTTAGTTCTCTTGCGCGAGAAACCAAATTTTTATCATATGGGATAAAAGGGATGTTGTATTTTTGCATTTTATTCCTCCCTGATAAGGGAGGCTAGGAGGGTTGAATTTAATCTCTACGCCATCGGTAACTCTATGTAGAATTGAGAACCTTTGTTTTCTCCTTCGGATTCGGCGGAGACTGTGCCTTTGTGCGCATCTACTATTAGCTTTACCGTATAGAGACCATAGCCGGTTGAGTCTACATTTACCTTGACGGAATCCTTGCCTCGTCCGCCTTCGGTGAATAAATTCTTTTTGTCTTCTTCGGTTATGCCCACGCCGGTATCCTTCACGGAGAAAATAACTTTACCGTCTTTCTTATCAAGACCAACCATTATTTTTCCTTCTCTCGTATATTTGATGGAATTTTCAATTAAATTATTTACCAGCTCACTGAGCCAGAAAGAGTCTCCCATTATGTTGTAACCCCCGTCATTTATTTCAGTTTCCACCTTGAGCCCTTTTGCCTCAATGGCTAGTTTCTTGTCGTTGATTGTTTTTAGGACAATTTCTTTCAAATCAATATTTTTCATATCATATTTAATAATGCCATTCTGTAAATTGGCGGCATTCAATACCAGGTCAACCGTCTCTATCCCGCCGTTGTCAAATTCCAAGCCTTGTTCGGCTATCTTTTTCACTTCGGGTGAAATTGGACCGAAAGTGCCATCCAAAATTCCCGCGAAAATAAATTTCGTGCGAGTGAACGAACCCTTCACCTTGTGAGTGACGAGGTGCACCAAGCTCTCACGCTGTTTCAAGAGACTGCGGAGGTTGATGGTGAGTTTCAGCAATTCTTCTTTTTGTTGTATTTCTTTTTTAACACTACGGATTAAGAAAAATCCAAGAACCACAGAAGCGACAAAAGTAAAACCATTCAGAACCATATTGATAGGGACCTGAATGAAGAAAAATTGTGAACCGATGAGTATGGCAAGTCCCCAAACAAGCGCTTGGGTGGCGATGAGCTTTACGTTGAAGGTTTTAAATTGCACCATTAGGATACTTATGTAAATCATAAATATAACCATGCCAAATAAGCCGTATAATTCAATTTCTGAGCTTGGCAACAGACCTATTCTTGCAAAAGAAGTTGCTACAAACTCCATTCCAAAAAAGGAAAAAAGGAATAATTCAAGCCCCACCCCCATAAGAATTATTTGTTTTTTAAGGTCAGAAGTAGCGGTGCGATACTTGAGAATGAGTAAAGTTAAAATCCAGATCATTGCTATTACACCGAGTGATGTGTAATAGAATTTAAATGGAAGCCATTCGAAATTGAATGCGTCACAGACAGTTAGATTAAAACCATTTATATTAAAAGAAGTGGGCGCGATTATAAAAATAGGGGCAAGTAACGCAAGAAAGACCCCTTTAATTTTAGATGAGATATCTTTTTTTTCTAGAAATACATATATAAAATAAATACAAAATATAGAAATTAGACTTAAAATCAAACCAAAAAAGGACCAAACAAACATAATAAAATTACTATGAATATTTGTCCATGCTATGAGGGTAGATAACGTCCAGAATGAAAACAAGATAGAAATAACAAGGAGGAGTTTGTTAAGTAAAAGATGTCTTCCATTCCAAAAAGCGTAAAAACTGATAAGTAGAGCAATCAAAGTAGCTGGGACTTGGGCATAGTACAGTATTGTTGGTACATCGGGTGAATATAAAAAATAAGTTGGTTCAGAGAATAAATAGCAGATCATATGTTGTCATTTGTGTTATTTTCTAGTAAAGGTTCTTCAGTGTATTCTTCATTATTATCTTCTATATCTTGTTCTTTTGTTATCAGTTCGCAAATATCTTTATCTGTCTCAATATCACAATAAGTTATAGAACATATTTTATCATCGGGAAGACAAATATTCGCAGATTCGCAATCCGTGATGTCTTTACCACATTGTTTATATAAATCGGGTGCGTATTTTATTATTTGAGTATAGTAGTATTCTTCTGTGCACTCATCGTCTTCGCATCCAACAAAGCATTCTTCTATGATTGGGTCACATTCACCCTCGTATTCAACTAAATAATCTTGATTAATAAACAGACGACTGTAGGATGTAATTCCTACTGCAATTGTTAGCAATATAAGAATGTAAGGAAAAAAGTTTTTACGAAAATGTTCCATGGAATTGTATAAAGTATAACAGATATTTTACTTTGCGTGAAGGTTTGGTGTTTTTTATGAAATAAACAGTAAATAAGTTCCAATTCCAGTTATGCAAATAGCAATAATTTTTTGTACGATATGTCTTGTTTGTATTTTTTCGACCGATATTTTCGGGAAAAATAAAGTTAAAAATATACCGATAGCTAGTACGAAAATTGGTTGAAATGATTCTGCGAGAAGTACGAGCCCAATAGGAGCCAGTAAATAAGCTATAGAATATGCAATATTTCCAAATATGTATAGGGATTCATTTACTACATTAAGTGATAGAATTGCTCTGGAATTATTTTTTATTGCTAATAAAAAATTCTCACGATAAGAACGTATAAATATAAATATACATAAACCAACAAAAGCAAGCATTAGATGTTCCCAAAAAATTGTCCTCCAAAGTTTTTCTTCGAGCGCGACAGTCTTGAATAAAACCGATCCAAGCGCCCAAAAGAACGCGGCTGCAAGCATTGGTAAAATAGTTTTTCGGCGGAGTTGGAATTTATTTTCTGAGTCTATTTCAAAAGAGATGATAGTTGTACCCAAGATTATTGTAGCCATGGCCACAAGTTGTATATCAGATAGTGTCTCTCCAAGAATAAAATATCCCAAAACACCCCCGAATACCGGTACAAGCTGGTAAAACACAACTGCGACCGATGCTTCTTCACTTTTTAGCGCGAGTAGCCAACACCACAGCACTAGTACGTTTAAAATACCTTCTATTGTAAGTATTAAAATACTTATACCACTAATATTAAAAACTGTCCTATCTGCTAGAAATATAAACGGTAAGACCATAACAGAAAGAAGAGAAGAAAATAAAATAAGGGTGCCAACTCCGCCTTTCTTAAAATATTTTTCTAAAAGAATCTTGTCTATATGATTTGATAAAGCATATAGAAACGGACCAATGAGAGCTATTAAAAACCAAAGCATATAATTTTAAGTATACTCCTTACTTTTTATTAATCAAAGAGACTTTATATTTTTTAAGAAAATTAACTGGACGATAACTTGTTTTTGACTTTTTTATATATTCAATTCCCAGATCTTGTTCCCAATTCCAATATGCAATACCCTGACTGGAAAGATACTGGGCTAATTTTCTGTTTAGAAAATCGTAAATACCCTGATGTGTGATGTCTGCTTTTATAAAGTGTGATATTGAGTATTGAAAAGGCAAGATTTCGTCAATACTGAAACCGATCATAATATCATGTAGATATATGCAAGATACGACTAATCCCTGCTGGCTGGCTGTTTTTAACGATCGTTTAATGGCTATTTCTTCTTGTTCAAAATCGTATGCTTTTTTGTCTAACTCTTTTTTGTTGATCCAACTGTGGAATACAGCAACAATTTGTTCACGTATGACTGTGTCGCCCAGTTCCTTGAATTCAAAACGTGCGTCGGGATATTCCCGCAGGAAGCCATCTGCTGAATGTCTTTTTTCTTTAAATTTTATTCCTCGCAAACTGGCTAATTCAGAAACAGAAAAAATATAATCAAAATTATCTCTATCTTCTTCTACCAACAAATCAGATTTCAATAAATCTTTTATTGATTCTTCTGGAACAAAACGAAGAGTGGAAGACACTCCCGATTTTTCGGCAAAGTGTATGAGTTCGCGTGCTGTATGTTCTGGTTTGTTTGTTCCCAGAAAAGAGAAAAAAGGTTCACAAGTTTCATAGTCAGTAAATTGCACAACGAGATTTCCGTTTAATTTAGAAATCATGCGTTTACCATTAGTATCCCAGGCCCACAAGCTAGTGAAATTGAAGTCCGAATAAGGCGGAAATTTTGAGGTAAATTTTTCCACTTCTTCCTTATCAGTCAGTTCAAGTTTCTTAAAATTTGGAAATTCAGGAATCATAAAATTTACAAAAACGGGGCAGCCAAGGCAATAAAAATCCAATTCATATAGTGATTATACCATAAAATAGTTATTTTTGTAATATTTTGGTATTATGAATTTATGGAAAAAGATAAAAAGTTTGTTGTTAGAACAAGAGGTATCATTATTCATGAAGGCAAGCTTTTGGGGGTGAAGCATCCACACAACACAAGTTTTTGTGCTTTACCTGGGGGTCATGTTGAATGGAAAGAGAATATAAAAGAATGTTTACATCGAGAAATGATTGAAGAGCTTGGGGTTGTTCCTGAGATAGGTAGATTGCTTTACGTAAATAATTTTATGGATGGAGACATAAGGCAATCAATAGAATTTTTCTTTGAGATTACGAATGGGCAAGATTATTTAAATATAGAACATCTCAAAAAGACACATGCGCATGAGATTGCAGAAGTGTGTTGGTTGGAACCGTCTGGGACTACACCCTTTCTTCCAAAAAGATTATAGGAGGATTTTAAGGATGGAAAAATTTTTTCTGATGAAGTTAAATATATAGACATGCATTAGTAAAGAAAACAGTAAGTTTTAAATAAGTTATAATAAAAAAATGTTAATAAATAACAATCATGACAACGGGGAAAGTGAGCTGCTTTTGTGTTTTGATGAATCTGGGAATATAGCTTCTCCACAAATTCGCAGTGTTGCTCACCAAAAACCATACAAAATTTGGCATGCTGTTGTGAATGTATGGGTTATTAACGATCAAGCCAATATATTGTGCACGCGCCGCGCTCCGCATGTATCTGGTAATCCCAGGAAATGGCAAACTTATGTAGGCGGACACGTTAAATCAGATTCTAATTTTCCAGAAACGGTTACAAGAGAACTGGTCGAGGAAATTGGACTCAAGGTTGATAAAAATAATTTGAAAATTGTAGAAAAAGGTAGGCGAGAGGATTTTAAGCACGTTTTTCAAAGCTACGCCGTGCTTTTTAACGAAGATTTATCAAAACTGAATTTTTCAGATGGAGAAATTGATGAAGCGAAGTGGATATCCTTTCAGGAATATCAAAGATTAAAAAACGACAAACCAGATGATTGGTGTAACGGAATGAATCCAGATCAATACAAAAATGCTTGTACGGCTCTGGCTTTACAGAAGTAATTTTGGATATTAAAGAAAACTTGCCATGGAAAATGGACATGCTATGATTGCTTCCTGCTCTCCACATAATATTTTAAGGCTTGATATTGATGTGGAAAAATCTTTTCTGGTTGCTCGTCTAATAGATTTTCAAGTTCCTCAAGGCTTACCCACTGAGGATTTTTTGTTTCACCTTTTTGCATCTTTGGTTCTCCTTCAACTTCACAGAGAAATACAAAACCAAACCATAATTTTCCATCATTTTTATCAAGAACTTGTTGGCAAACAAAAGGCTGGAAAACCATTGACTGCTGTAACTTGTCTATTTTGTGCAATTCTTCACGAAAAGAGTTTCGGCATGTTATTACCTTTAGTCCACACTCTTCCTTTACTTCACGTTGAAGTGCGGCAAAGATGTTTTCGTGGTCATTGATTCGTCCACCAGGAATTTCAAACAATCCTGAATATGCACCACTGGTTTCAGGCTTCCAACGTGTCTGAAGAAAGATTTTTCTTATACCATTTTCCTTTTTTTCTAATATACCTGCTACAAAAATAACGGGCTCCCTTGATATTTTTTTAGTCATATTGAAAGTATAATATTAATCTTCATATTGAATAATTTTCAGAACTCTTTCAGCCACACGCTCCGGTGAAATATCTGATGCCCCTCTTTTGCTCTCAGGTTCTCCATAATAAAATGAATTTTCACTATCTTTAAAACTTAAATCGACCAAAGCATGGTTGCGAATCATTTCTCTTCCATAAGGATGAGTTATGCGAAAAGTATTAGGACCAGACCAAAATATAGAATTTTGCAAACTGAACATAACATTTGGTGTTCCACACATACTCGAATAGTGTCCCAAACCTGTGTCTGGAGTCACGCTAAGACGAGTCATATGCATTAGAGTATTCATTTCACTAAACGCTACATTGCCTCTGTGTACATTGTCTCTTTTTAGGCGATCAATCATATCGCCATACAGAATTCGTTTTCTTTCATCTGGATCATCAATAAAAAATATTTGTAGATTTGGTTTACGTTCACAAATTATGGCAATAAGCGATTCCCAACATTCTGGTGCATATTCTTTCCCTTGGGCGCTTGATGCCGGAGAAATGGTAATTAATGGCCTGTTTGCGTCAAGGTTTAATTTTTTAATTAGTGCTTCTTTTTGTTCATCAAAATTATTTTCTTTTGGAATAAATTCTCGAATGTCATAAATATCCTCATACAATTTTTGCCCGAATGATATTTCCATATTTCTCATGATTCGGAGTGGCAACATGTCGTATTTTCTTGTTACCCCTGGTCGAATTGGTATCTCCTCTTTAACCCAATCTTGGCAATCATGACTAAAAACTTTCATAGGATTTTGCTCATCCGTTGCCTCCATTCCAAATATTGAATAATCATGAAATTTTCTATTTAGATTGAAACAAAATAGTTTGTCGTCTGGGCTAGGGTGAAAAGATTCAACATTGTCTAGCAAATCAAGTCCTGGGCATATTGTTTTAAGACCTTTGAATAAATCCCGATGGGGGCTAATTAGGGTGATTTTCTTACCCTCTAGGGAATTGAGCTCAAAGTACTTAGCTAGAGATGTTATAATAGGTAGTTCTAAGGTAGCGTCTCCAATATGATCACCTAAAATAATAATAATATTTGTTGCCTGGTCCAGTGCGTGTGGCAAAGGTGCTGTTTCGTAAAATTTTTTATCAAATGGTTTGTCTCCAACCTGAGCAGATTCAAGCAAAAGGTTGTGATTTAAGCGCAAGTTTTGTTCTTTATCAGTAAGCTTTTTTTCAAAAATTGTTTTTGATTCCAACATATATGTAACACTATATTGTTTTGAATTATGAAATTTAATCAATACTCTAAATATACCACAAACATAATATAACACGAATGCGAGACATTAATGTCGTCCGAGAATTTGCTAAAAAAATCTCTTTAAGATAGACTGAAATTGATTATTTGGCTGATTTTGCTATACAAAGCATAAAAATATAATTCTTATGTTTAATAAAAAATCGTTTATTGAAATAGAGAAGGCAAAATTTAATAGAAATAGCTTTGTAAAACCTCTCTCAGAGAGCTATTGTTTTTCGAATATATGTGATGGTATTGAAGATTCATTAATCGGGAAAACAAATTCTAAATTACCCAGAGATGTATTTGGGGGATTAAAAAATGAATACAAAAATGTGGTGTTGTTTGTAATTGACAGTTTTGGCTGGTCATTATTTAACAAGTTATATAATGATAATTTATTACCGACAGAGCTATTAAAAAATAGTGTGATTTCACAAATGACAGCTCAATTTCCGTCAACGACCGCCGCTGAGCTGACATCTATACATACAGGTATGTCAGTAGAAGAAACAGGAATTTACGAGTGGTTTTATCATGATAAAAATGTTGGCGCGATAATTTGCCCACTTTTATTTTCATTAGCCACAGATAAGAACAGAAATTCTCTGCTAAATGAAGGCGCTGATCCAAAAAAAATATTTCCATTTTCAACATTTTATGAAAAATTGAACAGAAACAACATTGTGTCTTCTGTATTTACTCCACAAGCATTTAATCCCTCAATATATAATGATACCTTACTCCAAGGATCAAACGGCATTTGGTATGAAAACATTGAAGATGGTTTAAATACCTTAATAAACGGAATTAATAAAGAAAAAAATAAATCATATAATTTATTTTATTTTGATAAAATTGATTCAATTGGGCACAAAAAGGGACCCTTGTCTCGGGAGTCTGTAGACGAAGCGACTAGTTTTATTGCAAAAGTAGCCAATTGTTTTGAGCAGTTAACAGAAAAAAATAAAACTCTTGTTATCCTTACGGCTGATCATGGTCAAATAAAAATAAACCCGGGAAAAACTACTTATTTAAACAAATTAATGCCGGATCTGGAGGATAAGTTACTTAGAAATAAATTTAATAAACCTCTTATTCCCGCGGGAGGCTGTAGAGATATGTTTTTGTATGTAAAACCGGAATACCTTGACTGGTGCTATGAAAATCTTACCTTAAAATTAAAAAATATTGCCAAGGTATATAAAACCAATGATCTAATCAGTATGGGATTTTGGCAAAATAAATTAAACCTCTCGCTCCTCAATGAGAGGGTTGGTGATATTGTAATTATCCCTAATAAAAAAAATCTGGTGTGGTGGAATAATAAAGAAGAACAGTTTACTATAAAACATATTAGTCACCATGGAGGTCTATCTGAAGAAGAAATGCTGATTCCTTTTATTTGTTTTGAAAGATAACTACTAAATATAACAACATGCTATTCAACGAAACTTTTATAAAAAGACCAGAGGGTATCACAGTTCAATCTGTTGAAAATTTTTATAAATTTAAAAGCAAAATTAAGGTTGTGACAGACAAAGATGCGCTGATTCAAATCTGTGGGGAAGAAGGGATTGTTGTTGATGATCAATATCACGATATGAATCTTACAGAAATCAGAAAGAAAATCTTGAATGCCTATTTAAGTATTCATTTTTCAAAAGAGGCGTCTAAAAGTTTACTTGAGCAAAGAGAAAAACAAGAATCAAATATTGAAAAATTAACTAATTATCTAGGTAGTAAAAACTCTAAATCTATTCTTTGGGTTGGGGGATCTTTGGGGGCAACAGATAAAACTAAAAGTACTCAAAGTGATCTTGATTTATTTTTTGCTTTACCGAAGTGTGAGGATGATACATCTATTGATGAAGAATCATCAATATTTAGGAATCTTAATGATATAGGTTTTATAATCATAAACAGAGACAAAAGCATTGAAGGTCTTAGACGGGCACTAAAGACTGGTCGCGGCTTGGCCAGACTTTCTGGAATGACCAAAGATGGTGTTGAGTTAGATTTCCATTGCGTTGGAATTGATGATGTTAAAGATATGGATAAATTGAAGCCGGGGTGGATAGAAAGAGTACCAAAGACCGAGGATTACTTTGAAAGTAGAATTTCGTTCATTGGTAATCATAAGGTGTTGCCAAAGTTGGGAGAAAGGCTTTTTAATTATCTCGATTCAGATGGTGAAATGTTTAAGGGTTTTTATCCAGATAATTTTTCGGCAGGTGCAAAATTATTTTTTGATCCGACTGGGGATGGTGAAAAAATCTCTAGTGATCTTTGGAGAGCAATCGTTAAAGCTTTTCTTTTCCACAATAATGCTTACAAAAGAGATGCTTCGGGAAGAGTTACGAGTATAGATAAAGATAATGCTTCCTTTGAAGGTTTTCTTAGGACGCTCCATTATCAATCTTCAAATGAGTATAGCGAGGATAGACTTAAATATTTAAAAGATAAATACAATCAAACCTTGGAAGAAATTATGAGAAAATTTCATTTAACTTAAAATTTTATTTACTCAGCAATCTAAAATAGGAGAAGTAGCAAGGAAATGTTATGATAATTCAAAATCAATGAGTGAAGCGAATATGATTTTCTTTACCCTGTGAAATATTTTGAGTACAAAAGAACATTTGCCAAAATAGGTAAAAGAAGATTGATGAGTTATAATATAAAGGTAGAGATAAAGTAAATTATTAGCATAGAACGCAAATGTTATTTCACGGGGTGGCGATTTATATAGTCGCATTGCTCCTTATAAATCAACCATGTTGGACAAGAAAAAAATAAAAGAAAAACTGGAAACAGAGAGAGATACCTTACTTGAACAAATGAAAGGTATGGGCAAGCTGAGCGAGGAAACCGGCGAATGGGAAACTATTCCCGAAGAACAAAATTTCCCCGAGGCGGATGAGAATGACAAAGCAGACCGCTTTGAAGATTTTGAAGCCAGAAGCTCTATGATGAAAGCTCTTGGGTTGAGATTGAATAATATTTTGAAAGCGCTGAAAGGCTTGAACAGAGAGTCCTTCGGAAGATGCGAAGTTTGTAAAAAAGATATTGAGATGACACGCTTGGAAGTAAATCCCGCGGCTAGAACTTGTAAAAAACATTTGGAAAGCTAACCACTCCTCTTATGAGCTTCGCCAAAGTCTACTCTGCGCAAGTAAATTTGCTTTCTGGCGCTATTGTGACTATTGAAGTGGACCTGTCGCGCGGTCTACATGCTTTCAGCGTCGTCGGTCTGCCCGACAAGGCCGTGGATGAGTCCAAAGACAGGGTAAGCGGAGCCATCAAGAACTCCGGATTCCAGTCTCCTAAGGCGAAAAATCAGAAAATAATAGTTTCTCTGTCACCCGCGGATTTAAAAAAAGAAGGGCCGTTCTTTGACCTGGCTATCGCCATCTCTTATATGCTGGCGGCGGGGGATATCAAATTCGATTCGGAGAAAAAGATTTTCTTAGGAGAGCTCGGGCTCGACGGTACCCTAAGGAGGATTCGCGGAGCGTTGCCACTCGTGCAGGAAGCGAAGAGGCTCGGATTTGAAGAAATGTATTTGCCGAAAGAAAATGCGGTGGAGGCAGCTCTCATAGAAGGGATTGCTGTTTTCGGGGCGAATAGTTTGAAAGAAGTGGTGGAGCACATTGATGAGATTAAAAGACCCCCTCTGTCCAATAAAAATCGGACATCTCCCCCTTCGCAGGGGGAGAGGAATAAAATTCCCGCCCAACCACAGACGAAAATTATTTATAAAAAAGAAATGAGGGGCGCGGACTTTTCCGACATTCGTGGACAAGAAGGCGCCAAAAGGGGGCTGGAAATAGCAGCAGCCGGCGGACACAATATAGCGATGTATGGACCACCGGGTACGGGCAAGACGATGCTCGCCCGAGCATTCTCCCAACTCTTGCCCGATTTGGATATTGAAGAAGTGCTGGAAATTACCGGCATTCATTCGGTGGCGGGAAGTACACGGGGAGAACTCGTCTGTTCTCCGCCGTTCCGTTCTCCGCACCACACTTCATCTTATGTCTCTATCATCGGCGGGGGCACGTACCCGAAGCCTGGAGAGGTAACTCTGGCCCATCGGGGAGTATTATTTTTGGACGAGTTTCCAGAGTTTGAAAAGAGGGTCGTGGAATCCTTGCGTCAACCGCTTGAAGATAACCTCGTCTCTATTTCTCGCGCTAAAGGCACGGCTCAATTTCCTTCCAATTTTATTTTAGTGGCAGCGATGAATCCTTGCCCTTGCGGAAATGCGGGCAACAAACAAAAAGCCTGTATTTGCAAACCTTCCGACTTGGATAGATACAAAAGGAAACTCTCGGGGCCCATCGTGGACCGTATTGATTTATGGGTTTCTGTAGGCAATGTGGATTACAAGAAATTGGGTGGAGTTGGGGATGGTGAAAAAAGCGAAAGTATCAAAAGTAGGGTGCTGCGAGCGCGAGAAATGCAAAAAGACAGGTTTAAAAAATTTCAAAAAGAAATGGGGAGGAACATCACCACCAACAGTGAAATGAGCGTGAAAGACCTGGGGATGATGGTGCCTTTAGGCGGTAAGGTGCGAGATATGTTAGACGACAGTGCCGAACGATTAAGCCTTTCTGCTCGTGCGTATCACCGTGTCATCAAAATTGCCCGCACCATAGCAGACCTGGAAAATTCCGAAAACGTAGAAGAAAATCACATCTTGGAGGCGATACAATATCGGCCGAAGGTAAATAATTGATGGATTGTGCTAATATAATATTATGCAAAAAGAAATAGAAACAAGGTTTCTAGAAATAAATAAGGAAGAATTTATAAAAAAACTCATTTCACTCGAGGCTGTGGATAAGGGTGAAGAAAAGCTGGAAGAAACGATTTTTCATGCGGCGGACGGGTCATGGCTTGGGAAAAGAAAATTTGTACGTTTACGAAAAACGAAAGACAAAATAAAACTCACTTACAAGGAAAACATAGAACAAACGGTAGATAGCGCTAAAGAGGTTGAATTTGAAGTATCTGACTTGGATAAATGTTCTCAATTTTTTGAAAAGATTGGATTGAAAGCAATGAGGCAGTTGGAGAAGTATAGGCACACACTTCTGCTTGGCGAGGTGACCCTTGATGTAGACACTTGGCCGAAAATTCCTACTTATGTGGAAATAGAAGGACCGACAGTAGAATCTTTGAAAGATTTTTGTGAGAAATTTGGTCTTGACTGGGAAAAAAGATTTGACGGCGATGCCCGGGAGGTTTTCCGACACTATGGCTACGATTTGGATAAAATAGATTTAATTACCTTTAGCGAGGTTAAATAAAAATTATGAAACTAATTGCCTGTTTGGGATATAGCTTAAAAGAGGACAACTCCGTACATCCAATTTTAGAAAATCGTTTACGCGATAGCGTAAATATGTGTGTAAAAAATAATGAATCAACCCTGATTTTAATGGGTGGCGCATATTATAAAGACACAAAAGAACGCAGGATTTCTCAGGCTTCAGCTATGAAGAAATTTTTAGACGAAAACTTCAAAGAAGAGCTAGAGAATATAAAAATAATAGTTGAAGAAAATACCACAAGTACCATTGAACAACTTTGTTATTTAAGAGAATTAATTGATTCGGGAGAGTTTAAATTAAAATATTCTGATCTAGTGTTAGTTGCAAGCAAGTTTTTTATTGAAAGAGTGAAATTATACTCGGAATATATTTTTGACACCAATGAAGACATAACCTTTGTCGGTTCTAGCGTCCCAGAGAATATTTTTGAACAATTTAAGAATACAGAAGAAAATAAACTGAAAGAAGCACAAATTTGGCTTAAGGATTATAAGAGGGGAGATTACAAAGAAATACTAAATAGGCAGAAAGTTTTTCAAGAGCAAATACAAAAAGGGAAGATAAATTATCCAGCTTCCTAGTTTATCTGTTCCGGCTTAGTGGGTTTTTCAGAAGGTTCTTCTAGAAACTCAATTACCCAACCGTCATTCCACACTTTTCCTGATTCAAGGTGTGCTGAAATGTTTTCCCAATTTTTTTCTATCATCGCAATTCTTCTGGTTATTACTTTTTGATCTATTCTCTTTTCTCTGCAATATGCTCGTACATCACCAATTGTCTCTAACTCGGATATATCAAGAGATGTTTTAACTTCTTGCACAGACAATCCTATTTGCTCTAAAATTTCTTCCATGGAAGAGTCTTCGTCAAGGTCTATTTCCTCTTTAATCTTATCTGAAAAATTGGGTATCAAAGCTCTCACCAAATCTTTTCTCAGGATAGACACAACTCTCTTTTGATATTCAAGAGTTTTTCTCCTTTCTTTCCACTCAATTAGATTACCACCTGTTGTATTTTTGGGTCCGCCTTCAGTCATGAATCTATTATATTATATGCGTCTTTTTAAGGCTTTGGACTTATCCACAGGGGACTGGTTGACAGTGAACGAGCGTTCACTTATACTTATCATATTACAAATAAGTAATATAAATATATGAGCCAGACACAATATTTAAAAATGTTAGAAAGGGAAATCCAGAGAGTCAACAGAAAAATTGACTTGAAGATTTTGGAAGGGAGGAATTATATGAAAGAGGCGAGAGAGCACAAACTGCTCTTGAAAAAGGTTCGTTACAACACCAGAAGGAACTTTTTCAGTCGATTTTTTCCAACGTTCACAAAACTCTCTTTCTAATTCATGACAAAGAATATTCATCAAACAAAAATAGAATCCTTCTACTCGCAAAATAAAAGAATGCCCACGTATTCCGAGATGATGAAACTTTTCGGTTTCAAATCCAAGAACGCTGTTTTTAAAGTTGTAGAGAAACTGATAGAGGCGGGAATGGTGGCCAAGGACCACTTGGGCAGATTGATTCCATCTGAAACATTTGGCGAAGTGCCGATGCTTGGGTTTGTCACCGCCGGATTTCCCGCAACAGTAGAAGAAGAATTAGCGGATACAGTGAACCTGGATGACCTCTTAATAAAAAATAAACCACTTACTTATATGTTGGAAGTTGATGGAGACTCTATGATAGACGCGCATATAGAGAAGGGTGATATGGTGCTCGTGGAAAAGGCGACTATCGCTAAGGATGGGCAGATAATCATCGCTGAAGTGGATGGCGAATTTACAATGAAATATTTCAGGAAAGTTGGAAATAAAGTTTGGTTAGAACCGGCAAACAAAAACTATAAACCAATCTACCCCGAGCATTCCTTGAATATCAATGCAGTCGTGAAGGCGGTGATTAGAAAATACTAGCTTAGTATTGGATATGGAATTTACAATTGATCAATTTAATAATATTAAAAAGGAAGCAGAAGATTTTTATAACAAAATTGGATTTACCTACTGTCCTTATTTTGCAGAAAAAATTAATTTTAACACAAAAGGTTTAGAACATTTAATTTTTAAAACTTGGAATAGAACAAGGTCAATTGAGGATCAATTTTCTCGTTTTCGGCATTTGCGCTTAGCGCCAGAAGTTATAAAAAACTCCAAAACTTTGCAAGGCATATGCCCTACCCAAAAGTTTGAAAGAATCAAGAAAAAAGATGGAAGGTGGCAACAGGTTTTAAAGCTTACTACCTATTATGAGTTTATCTCTGTTTTAGAATCTCATGGATCAAGAGTTCGAGTAAAAGTGATTATTAAACAGATAGATGGAGGAGAGAAATTTTTTCTTAGCATTATTCCTTTTTGGGGAACTAATAAAAATGGAGAGAGAATTATGTATAACGGGCATCCTGAAATCGATTAAAAATCAAAAAATCCGCCTTACGGCAGATCCTTTGATGGCATTTGGCTGCAGTTTGTTTTAACCGCGAGAGAAGCGAACTCCTCACAAATGCCTACTTGTATTATATCAGAAATGCAAATTATGAGCAAACCACAAAAAAACGCCCTTCTAGGGCGTTTTTTTGTGGTTTCATTCTTTTCGCGCGAAAAGAATTTATGCAACCGTGTCCTTCAAACCTTTTGCAGGTCGGAATTTAGGTACTTTCTTGGCAGCTACTTTGACTTGCTCTCCAGTCTTTGGATTGCGAGCCATGCGGGCTGCGCGAGCCTTAACGGAAAAGATTCCGAAGCCGGCGATTGAAACTTCTCCTCCCTTTTTTAAAGTTTGGATTATAGCATCAAACATTCCGTCAACGATTTCTTCAGCTTGTACTTTTGTACCGCCTAATTTTCCATGTACCCATTCAGCTAATGCTTGTTTATTCATATGTTTTTATAATTATTTTTTATAATTGTAATTAGTTCGACCATTTAACCCTTATTTTTAATACACATCTATTATATAACAAGGGTTTTTTAAGGCAAGTCCAGCAATTTTAGCGAGCGTATTCAGTAATTCGAGTTTCACGAATCAAAGTAACTTTGATTTCTCCAGGATATTTGAGTTCTTGCTCTATTTTAATTGCGATATCGCGGGCCATAAGCTTCGCTTCGGCATCGGAGATCTTCTCAGGGGTGACGAAAATGCGGATTTCACGTCCAGCTTGTAGGGCATATGATTTCTCCACGGAAGGGAAGGCATTTACCAACGCTTCGAGCTCTTGCAGTCTCTTTAAGTAGTTCTCTACTGAGTCGCGTCTTGCTCCTGGGCGTCCGCCAGAGATGGCGTCAGCTGTCTGCACTATGATGGATTCCACTGTTTCATAAGGATAATCCTCGTGGTGGCTCTTCATTGCGGTGATAATCTTTTCATCCGCGCCGAATTTCTGCAAAATGCGCATACCTATCTCAATGTGTGTGCCTTGTACTTCATGGTCAAGCGCTTTACCGATGTCGTGCACCAGGGCTCCAGCTTTCGCTACCGCCACATCTGCCCCTAATTCTTCGGCAATCATCCCGGCGATGTGCGCCATCTCTACGGAGTGTTGAAGGACATTCTGTCCATAACTTGTGCGGAAATATAATCGGCCGATGATGGCGACGATGCGTGGGTCAAAGTTGAATATTCCGCATTCGTACACTGCTTGCTCTCCCTTTTCTTTAATAATCTTATTTATTTCTTCTTTTGCTTTCTCCACTAGCTCTTCAATCTTTGCGGGCTGAATGCGTCCGTCCAAAATCAAGTTCTCAAGCGCCAGGCGAGCCACTTGTCTCCTGATGGGGTCAAAAGAAGAGATGACGATTGAGCCAGGTGTGTCGTCAACGATGAGCTCCACTCCGGCTGCTCGTTCAAAGGCGCGGATATTTCTGCCCTCCTTTCCTATTATCTTTCCTTTTATTTCATTGTTGGGGATGGCCACCACTGTCGTCATCAATTCCGATGCGGTGCTCGAGGCAAGGCGTTGGATGGAAGTGGCTAAGATGTCCTTGGCTCGTCTATCCAGCTTCTCTTCGTTGCTGTTTTCCAATTTTTGTATTTTAACCATAATGTCTTCTTCATATTTCTTCTCCACATCTCGCAGGAGTTCATTTTTCGCTTCCTCTTCCGTCAACCTTGCTGTTCTCTCTAATTCTTGTATTTTGTCCGCCTCTATCTTCAGGATTTTTTCTTGAACCTTCTTCACTTCCTCCACTCGGAGCTTGATTTGTTCCGCTTCTTTATTGACTTCAACTTGGCGCACGTCCAAAAACTCATCTTTCTTAATGAGTCTTCTCTCTGTCTCCCTGAATTCTTGTTCTTTCTTCTTCCCTTCCTCCTTTAAATTTGTGAGCTGTTCCTCGGACTTCTTCTTGGCTTCGTCGGTGATTTTCTGCGCTTCTTCTTTCGCGCCGATAAGCATCTGCTTGATATCTATCTCTATTGACCTTCTCTTGCCTAACGCCACCAAAAGGCGCAGGTAATACCCTATCCCAATGCCCAAAAGGAGTACCCCGACTCCGATTAGAATTATTATTATACTCATAAGCTTGTGTCAGCTTACAAGAACAAACCATTATATTTAGTGTTCTACTTCCTCAAAACTAAAGATTTTAAAACTTCTCTCAAAACGTTTCATAATATATGGAATATTCCCGTGAACCCGACTAAATTAAGTGAAATAAATTTTTAAAATTCAACACTAAAAGTATAACAGAAAGTTGTTTCTTTGTCTACTTTTCTTACTTAGAGGAGGGGTTCTTGGATTTAGTGACTATCTCGTCAACGATGCCGTATTTTTTCGCCTCATCCGCATCCATAAAGAAGTCTCTATCTACATCCTTTTCAAGCTGAGCTAGAGATTTGCCCGTATTTTTCGCCAGTAATTTATTTAAATTGTCTCTTGTCTTTAAAATGTGTTTAGCGGTGATGGCAATGTCCGTAGCCTGACCCTCCACACCTCCTAGAGGTTGATGAATCATCACTTCGGCGTTGGGAAGAATAAATCTCTTGCCTTTTTTACCTGCGGACAGAATGATAGCTGCGCCAGAAGCAGCGAGTCCAACACAAAAAGTAGAAATATCTGGGCGAACATGATTCATCGTGTCTACGATAGCCATAGTAGAGGTGACAGAACCCCCGGGAGAGTTTACATAGAGGTAAATGTCTTTCTTCGCGTCTTCAGATTCAAGGAAAAGAAGCTGAGCGATGACAATATTTGCAGTGTGGTCATCTATCGGTCCTGCTAAAAATATAATACGTTCACGTAAAAGGCGTGAATATATGTCGTAAGCTCTTTCCCCAAATTGTGATTTTTCTATAACGGTTGGGATTAACATAATACTATTGTAGCAAAAATTTTGTCCTTTTTCAAATCATAAAATTTTAACGAAAGAGCCCCCTCGCTTTCGCTTGGGGGCTTTGATCGTCACACTTCGAGGGGCGACATCCTCAGAGAGAAACCGTCTCTCTTACGGCCACCCCCCTACAGGGGAGTGGTTAGTTATGTGGTGGGAAGATCAGTTTTAGTCCTCCGAAGAGGACAAAAAAGATTACCCACCATGCCAAGATTAGTAGAGGCGGATATACTTCTCTCTCAAAGAAGCGACGATCCGCCGCCTTCTGGTTAGCCCGCTGTCTTT
>Ga0156466_108_pt5 | contig 37999 bp, 42 predicted proteins | sample RifOxyB1_FD_110613 | JGI IMG/M metagenome (GOLD analysis project Ga0156466, IMG submission 110613) | Candidatus Nomurabacteria bacterium RIFOXYB1_FULL_39_16 | reverse complement strand
TAACCATTTGCACCATAATTCCCGGCATTTGTTCTCCGTGTTTTTCAAGCGCCGCAGAAAGAGCGATACCGGACTTTACGCTGTCTGCCACTTCTCCTAGCACTTCTTTATACAATAGACTGCCCACCACTTCCGCGGTTATGTCTATGGACCTGACTATCGGCACGCCCGAAGAAAGCATTGTATTCAAATTGTCCGTTATTCTGGAAAGATAAAGTTTTTTATACAAATTTCCGACAGCCGGAGTGGAGAGACGCAGAGTGTCCAGATATACTTTTCCTTTAGGGGTGGAAGATAGCCTCCAAATCCAAATTCCCAGAAGCACCAAGAAAATCAAAATGAAAAAACCATAGTGAACAAACAAATTTGAAATTCCAATCACTATTTTAGTGAAAAAGGGCACTTCCTGCCCAGAATCCAAAATAATAGAAGAAAGCTTTGGAATCACAACCGTAAACATCAAGGTCATAACGACGAAGAATGTGATAATAACGAAAGCGGGATAAATAAGCGCGTTTCTGGTTTTAGAAGTAAGGGCGTATTGACGATCCAGATAATCCGCCAGGTGTAGGAAAGTTTGATTTAATTTACCGGTCTCCTCTCCCACCTTGACCATATTCACATAAAAATCAGAAAACACATCCGGGTGACGAGAGAGGGCTCCCGAAATGGATATTCCGGCTTGCAAGTCATCGCCAATCTGCGTGAGTTTGCGTCCTAGAAGCTTATTTTCGGTATTGGCGGCAAGCATAGTGAAAGCCTTAAGCGCGGAAACTTGCGCTTCAAACAATGTCGCAATCTGGCGAGAAAGAATCACCACATCTTTCGGCTTCACCTTTTCAAAAAAAGAAATTTCAAAAATTGATTTGGTTTCCGATTCTTCTCTGATAGTGATGACAACCAGACCTCTGCGCTGTAGTCCACTGATGGCAATGTCGCGATTGGGCGCGTCAATTTCCCCTTCCTTATTTACCCCTTTGTCATCTATGGCTTTGTATTTGAATAACATCCCAGTACTAAAATTTTAATTAATAATCTTTATCTTTATGTCCCGTAATCAAAAATTTAGTACGGGACAAGTAATTTTTTAAATTAACCTTTCAAGACCTTTCGGATTAAGCGAATACTGATAAGCGTTTTCAATGGAGATTTCTCCAGCGCGCACAAGCTCAAGCAGTGAGTGGTTGAGGTCTACCATTCCAGACTCCATACCAGTCTCTATGACCACGTCTATCTCGTGTGTGCGTTTCTCGCGAATCAGATTCGCCACGGCGTTATTGTTTAAAAGAAGTTCATAGGCGGGAACAAGCCCTCCTGAAATTCTCGGCACAAGCCTCTGGGAGAAAATACCGAGCAGAGAGGCTGCGAGCTGTCCACGGATTTGATCTTGCTGACTGCCAGGGAATGAATCAATAATTCTATCAATGGTCTGGGAAGCATTGTTGGTGTGTAGAGTTGAGAGCACCAGGTGACCCGTCTCGGCTGCGGTTACGGCTGTTGAAATAGTTTCCGGTGTGCGCATTTCTCCAATCATTATTACGTTGACGTCCTGGCGGAAAACTTCTTTAAGCGCCACGTGAAAGTCCTTAGTATCTATGCCCACTTCCCGCTGGTTAATGATGGATTTGTTCGGAGTATATACGTGTTCAATTGGGTCTTCAATAGTAATAATATTACGCGCTTGTTCATTGTTGATGACATTGATCATAGCTGACAGTGTGGTTGATTTACCTTGCCCCACGGGACCGACACAAAGGAAAAATCCTTGCTTCTTGCGGGCCAAATCCGCTAAAATGGGGGGCAATCTCAACTCAGACATAGTCTCCACTTTCGGCACCAATCTGAAAACTATATTCATTAAACCTTTCTGAAAAAAGGCGTTCCCGCGAAGCCTAGCTTCTCCCCGGAAATCGTAAGAGAAGTCAGCTTCTTGATTTTCTTTAAAAAGGGCAAGCTTCGTCTTGTCGAATATTTCTTCCAAAAAACCCAACATATCTTCCTTCGTTAGAATCGAATGCTTAACCAGAAAAGTAAGTTCCCCTGCCACCCTAATGACTGGCACACGCCCTACACCTAAATGTAGGTCGGAACCATTTTCGTGGATAACATTTAAAATAAGTGTTTCAAGTTCTTTTTTATAATCCATAAATAAGTTAAAGGTTTGTAAAGTTATAAAGTTTGTAAGGTAAATCTAAAAATACTATTTTGGAACAACAACTTTTTTTTCTTCTAAAATTTTTACCACTTGTTCTATGACTTCTGCCGGGGTGGAATTTGCTTTCACGATGTATCCGGCCACACCCAACCTTTTACCCTCATCTATGTCTTTCTGTTCGCTCTTATTAGAGAGAATTATTTTTGTACAACTGGGGCAAATATTCTTTGTATTAAGCTCCTCCAGCACTTCAAAACCGTTCATCTCCGGCATAATTATATCCATCAGCATCACCTCGGGACAAAGTCCTCCTTTTAATTTCTCCAGGGCATGTATGCCACTTGCTGCCGTATACACTTCAAAATTATTCTGACTGAACTTCAGAGCATACATATCTAAAAGAAAATTATCATCATCTACTATTAAAATTTTTCTTTTATTTCCTTCCATATGTTTCCCCTGTCTTAATTATACTATAAAACAAGCTTTCAAACTACTCTTTTTCATTGTTGAAATTGTACACTTCAGTAAAAGGAATTATACCGTCTAGAGCCTTTAGCATTGCGTCTTCTCTCATCATAAGCATTCCCTTATTGCGGGCAGATTTATAGATAGCTCCATCGGTCGGGTCTTTCAAAATCACAGATTGCATTTCTTTGTCTATTTTGAACATTTCAAAAACCGCGATACGACCCCTCGTGCCGGAAGGACATTCCCCTGACGGAACGGTTTCGTACATTTCCTTTTTCATAGAAAGGTCCTTTTTAAACTCTGCCGGCAAATCTTTCATCTGTTCTTCAATCTGTTTCAAGACTCCGGGGTCAATAGGCACAAGCTTGCGAGATGATGGACAAGTCAATCGAGCGAGACGTTGCGCGATTGATACGATAAGGGTCGGCGCTATCAAATATGGGTCAACTCCCATATCCACCAAACGAGGGACAGCTCCGATAGCGTTGTTAGTGTGTAGAGTGGAGATCACCAAGTGTCCAGTTAGAGCTGCCTGAATAGCCAATTGCGCGGTTTCTTTATCGCGGATTTCTCCGACCATAATGATGTCCGGGTCCTGACGAAGAATGGAGCGAAGGCCGGAAGCAAAAGTGTAACCTATCTCCGGCATCATCTGAGATTGGTTTATATCTGGCATATGATACTCCACCGGATCTTCCAAGGAAACGATGTTGCTTTTTTCTTTATCTAATTCATTCATTATTGAGTAAAGTGTAGTGGACTTTCCGGAGCCCGTCGGTCCTGTTACCAGGATAAGTCCGTACGGTTTTTTGATAGCTTCTCTGATTATGTTTAAATTCATTTCCGACAATCCTAGCTGATCTAATGGTTTTACTCCTTTTTCTGAATCAAGAATACGCATCACGACTTTTTCCCCATAATATGCGGGCATAGTGGAAACACGGAAATCAATTTTTCTTCCGTCAATGCTGGTACTAAAGGACCCATCCTGTGGTTTGCGCTTCTCATCCAGACGCAGTTTGGCAAGAATTTTTATACGCGCCACAATACCGCCATAGACATTGGGAGGCAAGACTATAGAGGTGTGCAGTTCACCGTCCACCCGGAAACGCACTTTTACTTTTTCTCCCGTGAATTCAATATGTATATCGGAAGCGCCCCCCTCTATGGCATTACGCAAGACGACAGCGACAATCTTTATCACTGGCGCGTCTTCCACAATTTTCGCTTCTTCTCCCGGTTTAATGTTTTTTATTTCTTTACTGAGATTTTCTTCGCTTAAATTTTTAACATCAGCCATTTCTTCCTGACTGAGTTCATTTAAGGCTTCTTCCACCTGGCTACCGAGCCCTTTATAAGTCTGCATAACGCCCTCATAATCGCTCTTGGTAATAAGAAAAACTTTAAAAGGAAGGCCAATTTTGGTGGAAATAAATTGAAGGGCATCCATAGCTTGGATGTTCTCCGGATCCATTACTCCGACTTCCAGCACCCCCTCTCTCAATTCAATCGGCACAAAACGGTAGTGTAGGGCCGAATCTTCCGAGATATATTTGAGAACACTGAAAGACATATCCTCTGAATTTACTTTCCTTATCGGAATACCAAGATACTCTCCTTTTGCTTCAAGAATTTTTTCTTCCGAAATACCGGATTCAAGGAGTGCTTCCTCAATGTTTCCGTTGTATTCCTCTTTGGCGTGGTTTTTGATTTCGCCTATTTGACTACTTTCTATCACCCCCTTTTTAACTAATGCTTCTAAAAAACTCATAATTAAAGTGTGTTAAGGCTGAACGGGATCTGGGATGGTATTTGGAGGTGTTGTGGGAGGAACTGTTGTTGGAGAAACTGGAGAGGTGGGTGTAGTCGGCATCGTGACAGCATCGTTGCCAAACTTCGCAAACGGATTCGGTCTGCCTTCGTTTCCATCTGGGATAAGCACAATACTGGAATCGCGCAAAGTAAGGAACGCTGGATCGGATAAAATAGCGTCGTCTAATTTTATATTTTTAACATTCAACAACAGAGCAAGAAAATCTTTAGCAACCAAAGGAGCTACTACCTGCGAATTGGCGGGAGAACCTCCTACGTCCGGCAATGTCGTGGTAGATGGCGATACTACCAAATTTTCCTCTTCGGGAGATGGCCTAATAAAAAAAATATATATCAGGACAAAAGTTGCTGCGATGGCTGTGAATATTATGATGTTTTTGATTTTTGGCATATTTTTATTCTTGATTTTAATTTTTTAGCCAATAAGTCTTAATCTTGAAATCGTATTTGTAAACTTCTGTGGAAACCGTTTTGGAGCTGGGGTTGGAACTGGCGCCGACTATGTTGTTGGACGAAAAGATGATTGAAGACATATCTACAATTCTAAGGTTATTTTCAAGATCTTTGGTAAAATTAATGAAATTATTATAGGTGCCGGTGGTTGAGAAGGATAAATCAAAAATTCCGTAATCTTTGGGACTTGTCTTGGTGGCTCCACCTCCTTGGATGGCAGCACTACCCGTAGCGGCAGCTCCAGCGTCTGTCGTGTCGTATTTCACATCTTTCAACACCATGCCGTAAGGCAGAGCTATCTGTTCTATTTCTAAAATCAAACGTATGTTATCAACGTTTTCCGGCAAAAGCTTTGCTATTTTGGTTAAATTTTCCGGATTAATGGCGTTATATTTGGCGGTCAATTTGTCTCGTTCGTTTTCAAGCGCCTTGGAATTATCAAGCGCTTCGTTGTAGGAAGCGACCTCCCCTCTCAAAACTGAGATTTCGTTGTAGATAGGATTGGCAAACACGAAAAAGAGAGTGATAGATATTGCTATTAAGATGATTGGCATTATAAATCTCATCATAAAAGTTTAGCTCTCCGTTAAAAGTGTCTGCTTATAATTAACAAAACTCGGGTCAACCGAAAACTCCAAGTCAAAAATAACACTGCCGTTGTTATCCAGCGTTAAATTGGAAAAGACGGGATCAATAAAATTCTTATTCTTTGAAAACAAATCGGACTGAAGCGCGATGGAACGGTAGCCTATTGCCTGTCCGGACATTTTGACTTTCACCGGAGCGTTCTTCTCTGTTCCGAGCTCATAGCTGAAATCCGTATAACGAACAGTCTTCATCGTAAGCTTTTCAAGCGCGCTAAAAATCGGAGTGGTTGCTATATGTTTGGATAAAATTTCGCTCGATGCGCGCAGACGCTTGTCTAAAACTTGCAGTTCCGCTATCTTGGCGGGCTCAAAGCGATTCTTGGCAAGGTTCAAGGTCTTTTCCATTTCCGTAATATTATTTTTCATAACCCCTTTATAGAAATACAAACCACCCGTGGCAAGAAGCACGGCGAACAAAACAAACAAGGAGATTATCAGAAAAATACTGACCGGCTGCGACGAAGAAGTACGCTCTTTGACGATAGGCTTCTGAGGTATAAATGATGTTTGAAAATTCTGCTCCATTTTCTTTATTCTATTATCTCACTTATTGTAATTTTCGCAATGCCAAACCGAGAGCAACTGCGAATTCTGGACCCATAGAGAGAAGCACCTTTTCTAGAAATGCCGGCGCGCCAACTTTGGAGAACGGATGGCCGATTTCTATCTCCGCTCTGAAATTATTTATGGCTACTTCTTTCAATCCTTTTAAGAGAGCTCCCCCACCCGTGAATATCACTTTGCTGATGGTCCGATTGTCTTTCTTCTCATATCCTAATAATACATTATTCATCTCGGAAAAGATATAATCTACGTGCACCTTGATGATATCAGCCAGACTCTTCTCCACAGGATTACCAAAAAGGCCGAATTCCTTTTTCATTTTTTCCGCATCAGCAAAAGGAACACTTAAAGATTTGGAAATGGCGTTGGTGATATCTGCTCCTCCCCTATCTATGGTGTGATAATTTTTAATCATACCGAATTCAACGATAGAGAGCTTGGTGGAAGACGCGCCGAAGTCCACCAATAAAACCGGGGAGAGCTCGTGTTCAAAATTTGCCCGAATGGAGGAGAATACTTCGATTTCCAAAAAGGAAGCCGACAGTTTACTCTCCGAAACAATAGAGCGATATCTCGCCACCGCATCATTCTGCGTAGCGACGACCAGCACAGTCGTCTTGCCTTTGTCGCTCCCCGCCGATTCCGCGTTATTCATTTCTTCAAAAGAAGCTTCTTTCTTCGGCAAGATAAAATAATCAATTGAAACCTCGGTTATCGGAACCGGAATATATTTACGAGCTTCAGTAGGAACAATGGTGGCTATGTCAGAGTCTCCCACTTGTGGAGGGAGCTCTAAGGTAAAAATCAAACTTGACTGGGCCGGGATAGATAGGGCAAGAGATTTATTGCTGACGTCGGACTGCTTGAGTACCTCAAGTAGAGCCAGGGCTGTCTTGTCCACCGGCAGGTTGGTAACGCGCCCTGCTTCAACTTCCGCATAAGGGCCGAGAGCTATGGCGCCGTATGTTTCAAGTACAGCCTTGCCTCCTTTTTTCTTGATTTCCACCACTTTAATAGCGGAAGAACCGATGTCCACCCCGACAGCGCTGTCTATACTATTACTCCCAATTTTGTTAAAACCCGAAAAAAGATTTTTAAATAAATTGCTCATTTTAATCTGTGCTAAAATTATATCATAAATGCGATTTTTAAACACCATATTGGACATAGTTTTCCCCGCCAGATGCGTATTGTGCGGTAAAACAGGGGTTGATTTATGCAGAGAGTGCCTGAAGGACGCTAGAGGAGCAGAAAGAGAGAGCGCGAAGTGGATTTTCCCCCTTTATGACTATCGTGACAAATCTATCAAAAAGTCACTCTGGCTTCTGAAATATAAGGGAAGAAAAAGGCTGGCGAGCGTCTTTGCGGAGAATATTTATGAGAAAATTCTGGAAGAGTTATCAGAGTTATCTGTAATGGAAAACTTCATAGATGCTATTTTGATTCCTATCCCCCTCTCGCGGAAAAGATATCGGGAACGGGGATTTAACCAGGCAGAACTGATTTGTCAGGAAATAATAGAAATAAATAAAAAAACCAATCTACGCGATAGCGTAGATACAAATACACATTTCAGTGATAGCGTAAATATGCAATTAGAAAATAATATTTTAATCAAACCGAAGGACACTTTGCATCAAGCGCATATCAAGGACCGTAGTACCAGATTGAAAAATATGGTCGGCACGTTTGCGATAAAAAATGAAGCGAAGAGTACAGATTTAATAAAAGGAAAAAATGTAATTCTGATAGACGACATCACCACCACCGGCGCCACTTTAAGCGAAGCCAGGAAAGTTTTAAGGCAAGCTGGTGCACGAAAAGTGATTGCCTTCACAGTGGCGCACTAGAATATATTTTTGTATACTACCTTCTATGAGACATTGTAAAGATTGTGAACCGGCGCAGGAAATACACATAGTAGCTTATCTGTCCGTTGTTTTTGGATGGCTGGACCAGCCACTTTTTGACTTAATGGAAATGATTTTCAAGAACACCGCGGAAGCTATTTCCAATAAAATTTCCCTCCCCTTTTTCAAATTAATGATTTTTTTAAAGCTCGGATACTACAGCGACGAACCAGATGCAAAAGACACCTGGAGGACAAAATGTTTCTGGGAAGAGGCCAAGAAACGCGGAATAAAAATGCGCGAGTTTCATCTAGGCCCCATTAGAGACGGTTTCGTGGCGGAATATAAGGGCCCCGCAAACGGGGTAAACAAGACTATTCTTTTTGACGGCTTGCCTCGTCCGGGATTTAAAGAATCCGCCGCGCTCAAGTGGATGGACAACAAAGGCACGATGAAAATAAAATTTTTGAAAGAAGGCTTCCCGGTGGCGGCTGGCGGAGTAGCTTTTACCAAGAGAACCGCGCTCAAAATTTTTAACGGAATACAAAAACCCATAAAAAGACCTGTGATTACCAAGCCAAACCTGGGATCCAGAAGCAGACACACGATGATTCATATAAATACCGAGGAAGGGCTGATGGTGGGCTTCAAAAAAGCGAAGAAACTCTCCCCGCTCGTCGTGATTGAAGAAGAACTGCGCGGATACCTCTTTCGTGGAACCTTAATAGGTGGAAAATTAGTCGGCGTGGTCAAGCGCGACCAGCCGGAAGTAAAAGGCGACGGAGTTCACACCTTGCACGAACTTTTAGATGAAGAAAATAAAAGACCTGAACGCGGGGGGCCTATTTTTCATCAGATATCCATAGATAAAGAGGCTCTAGAAGAACTAAAAAGACAAAAAATAAATTTAGAAGATATCCCAGAGAAAGGACGCACTGTGACTTTTTCACAAAAAACCAGTCGAAGTTGTGGCGGAACTACCACAGAAGTAACGGATATTATTCACCCTGAAAACAAAGAAATGCTGGAAAAAGTCGGCGCCTTTCTGAAAGACCCGTTGGTGGGAGTAGACTTCATCATTGAAGACGTCACAAAATCTTGGAAAGAAGAACGGCACTGCGGAATCATTGAGTGCAACAGTTTGCCATTTATTGACCTGCATCATTATGTAATGTTCGGGAAACCCCAAAATGTCGCAGGCCGTCTCTGGGACTTGGTTTTACCTGAATCTAAATCCTAGATATCGTAATCTCCGACTTTGGATCAAAGGCATTCGGATCCATTTTTAAATTTGAAATATGTTTTTCTTGTGTCACGTAAGAACCCAAGAATTTCAAAAAGTCTTCTCTTTTATTTATCTCTCCTTTTTCTTCCAAGTGCTCAAGAGGATGCGCTTCCGGGGTTAATTCAAAATGTCCGCAGATTTCTCCGTCTTTGTAAACCCGCAGATGATACTGGTCTTCGAAATCCGTTAACTTTCTCCAGCTTAAAACTTGGTCTTCATCTATCCAAGCGATGAAATGGTTACCGAAACCCCATTTGTCATGAAGGTGACTTTTTAATTCCATTAAAGTCTTCCCGGGAGCCAGCCACCCTATGTGGTATCTCTGTCTTCCTTTCTTGTGCCAAACTAGCCCCATATTTAAAAGAAGCTTTCTCAAGGGCAAGAAGAATTTGTAAATAAAGTTCCAGATATCTTGTTTGATTTTATCAAAAAATGTCATAAGAATACTATATCATAATACCGGCGGAGCCGGGCGGATTCGAACCGCCGAGGGGTTTTGAAGCCCCTGCCTCTTTAGCAAAGAGGTACGTTAGACCGCTCTGACACGGCTCCATACGTAATTAAATACTTATTTAATTACGTAATTACTCTAACATATTTGTATCATTTTTCCATTTTTCTGTTATACTCGTTTTAGGTTTAGGAGAGATGGGTGAGTGGCTTAAACCAACAGTTTACTAAACTGTCGTCCCCTTAAAAGGACCGAGGGTTCGAATCCCTCTCTCTCCGCCAAACACAAAAACAGCACAATTTATTTGTGCTGTTTTTTTATCTTATTTACTTTTTTTATTCAAATCTTGGACTGTTTTTTTGACTAGTTTATTTGCCCCCTTCCATTCACTTTTGAGTTTTTTTGCAAAAGCTTTTGCATCTCCCTCGTGAATTTTATATTGTTTAGTATAATTGGTAGCTATTTTATCTACAACATTATGATAAACAGGCATCGTCACATTCTTTACTTTTTTTACTTCACTCATTACTTCTTTTTTCATCTTTCCCATCAACATTGTCGCTTTCTTTTGATGAACTTTAGCTTTAGGTCCAAACAAATAATATGCTCCCGCACTAGCCGCACCCAACGCTACTACTCCCGCGCCTATTGCTACTTTTTTTGCACCTGACATTTTTTTATTATTTTCTTTCATAGTTTTATATCTTAAAAATTAAATGATTATTAATCTTCTTTGGATTTACGACCCTTCTTTTTCTTCCTGAAAAGAAAGCCGAACACGGCGCTGTCCCTGATGTCTTCAAGCATCTCCTTGGTCGTGTCCCCCATACTCTCTATATCATCTCCCATCTGGTCAAGAATTTTTGAAAATGTTTTCGTCGCGCGAATAAGATAAAATAAAAATATCGCCGTCAAAATCCACAAAATTACGAAACCCACAGAGGAAATAAAGAAGAAAACTTGTGATTGTAGAAGTGTGTCCATGGGTATATTATAACAATAAGCGAGGAGCAAACACAAGTTTACTTGTTTAATGTCCGAGCGCAATTTTTATATAGTAAACTATATAGCATATATGGAACTTCATAACAAAATAGAGGAAAAGTTTCGTCTTGATATAAAACAGAAAAAAGCCTTACACAAACTCAAGATTTTTTCTGTTGCTGACTTGCTTTTTCACTTTCCTGTCCGTTATAGCGACATAAGCGAAGTAAAAAAGATTTCAGAATTGATTTCGGGAGATATGGCGACAATTTATGGAAAAGTTTCAAAATTAAAAACCAAAAAAGGTTTCCGTTCTCGTATGCCTATGGCCGAGGGAGAAATTGAAGACTTGTCGGGGAAAATAAAAATAATTTGGTTCAATCAGGCCTACTTGGCTAAAATGATAAAAGATGGGGAGAATGTGAAGTTAACAGGCAAGGTCACGCAAGGCAAACAGGGGGTCTATCTAGCCAATCCTGAATTTGAAAAAATGCCTGATATGCCAATTGATACGCATGATACGCTTTTTAGAAAAGATAAAGTACCAAATGCGGGCTTCTCCTATCCCATTTACGCAGAGACTCGTGGAATAACTTCCAAATGGTTTTATCATGCAATAGAAAAAATATTTAAAGAAAAGACGCTAGATGACATTACGGATACCATCCCGCAAGATATCTTAAAGAAGTATCACCTGCCCGCCTTGAAAACAGCACTGGTCTGGATTCACAAGCCGAAAAATAAAAACAATAGCGAGAGCGCCAGAAAAAGATTCGCTTTTGAAGAAGTGTTTTGTATCCAGCTGGAACGCCAGCACGACAAGTTTGAATACAGAAAAAATAAATCTTTTCAGATTAAAAAAGAAACGAAAAATACCGAAGAATTTATAAAACGTTTTCTGTTTGAACCCACCAATTCACAAAAAAAATCCATCAACACAATTCTTGAAGATATGGCGAGAGCTTTCCCAATGTCTAGATTGCTTGAAGGCGATGTAGGCTCGGGGAAAACAGCAGTAGCGGCCACGGCAAGTTATGTGACAGTGCAACAACGTCCAAATGGGCAGAGCTTTGGCAATTTACAGGTGGCATATATGGCGCCCACAGAAATATTAGCTACTCAACATTTTGAATCGTTTATAGAATATTTTAAACATTTACCTATAAATATAGGACTTATAACTGGCTCTGGTTGCCGTAAATTCCCCTCCAAAGTAAATCCTGGCGGTTGGACAACTATTTCTCGCGCCCAGCTTCTAAAATGGGTAGATAATGGAGAAATACCGATTTTAATTGGCACTCACGCTCTTATTCAAAAAACTGTAAAATTTAAAAACTTAGCACTAGTCGTGATTGATGAACAACACAGATTCGGCACAGCACAAAGAAGAAAACTTGTCCGCAAGGATAACATCGCTCCCCATTTGCTTTCAATGACCGCAACCCCTATCCCTCGCACCTTGGCCCTCACTATTTATGGAGATTTGGATTTATCACTTTTAGACGAGATGCCGGCCGGAAGAAAACAAATAATCACCGAAATTATCACTCCAAACAAAAGAGAAAACACTTATGAAGAAATTCGCCAAGAACTAACGAACGGCAGACAGCTTTATGTCATCTGTCCGAGAATTTTTGAACCCGACCCAGAAAAAGAACTTGCACTCAATGTGAAGTCCGCCGTTGCTGAAGCGAAACGTCTGAAAAAAGAGGTATTCCAAGAGTATGAAATAGGTGTGCTCCACAGCAAAATGAGTAAAGAGAAAAAAGAAGAAGTGATGCGAGATTTTACAGAAAACAAAATAAATATTCTCTGCGCGACGTCCGTGGTAGAAGTCGGAGTGAATGTACCAAACGCGACCATCATCATCATTGAGGGAGCGGAGCGTTTCGGACTCGCCCAGCTTCATCAGCTCCGTGGACGCGTCATCAGAAGTACGCATCAGGCATATTGTTATATTTTCGCCGAAGCTAAAAGCGAGAAAACTGTAGAACGATTGAAGGCGCTAAAAACAGCGAAAAACGGTTTTGAATTAGCTGAGCTAGACCTCGCTTTACGTGGCGCAGGCGAACTCGGTGGCACTAAGCAATGGGGCATCACTGACCTCGGAATGGAAGCAATTAAAAATATTAAAATGGTAGAAGCCGCCCGCACTGAAGCCATCCGCCTGATAGAGGAAGACCCGGAACTTAAAAAATATCCCCTTCTCAAACAAAAAGTGCGCGAAAAAGCCAGCGAGTTTCATTTTGAGTAAAGTTACTACAAACAGAGTTATCATATTGTGACGGCCGTTAAAGTATGATAACCTATAGATATGTATACCAATTCGCCTAGTATTACAAATCTTCTCATTGCAACCTTAACAAGTGGCAAGAGCACCAGATCTTTTCATAGAATATTGCATGAACGTGAATTCAAAAAATACAAGAAGGAAAGCGTAAAAGTCGCCCTCTCGCGTTTACACAAAAAGGGCTACATAAACAACTCTAAATTGGGCTGGTCAATGTCGAAAGAAGGAATAAGGAGACTAAAAGAGACCCATTTATTAAGTTACATTTCTTCTCCTTTCAAAAAAGACTCAGCAACATCTATGATTGTTTCTTTTGATATTCCTGAAGTAGACAGGAAAATACGCTACTGGCTGCGAAATCAGTTAAAAATATTCGGATATAAAATGTTGCAACAAAGCCTGTGGCTTGGTCCTAGTCCCCTGCCTTTGTCTTTCTTAAAACGCTTGGAGGATCTAAACATCAGAAAGAATGTTAAAACTTTTAAAATAACAAAACGAAACAATTAGTGGTTATCACTTTGTGACGGCCGTTAAGTTTGATAACATACTATTTTGAGTAATCAAAATCTATTTTTATTCCCAGTTTTCGATAATAGTCTAAATGATGATTAACAACAGCTAAAACTTCTTTATACGCCTTAGCATGTCCCTTATGTTTTAAAACTTTTAGGAGCTGAAGAGTAGTGCGGACTGTAGTTCTTTCAACTATTTTTTTAACTGAATCCTTGTTTTGCAAAGACCCCAAACCCTCTGCAAACACGAGGGCAAAATGGTTGCCTTGAAGTGTATCAATAAGCTTTGCAACCAAAGCCTCTAGTTTGGTTATTTTCTCTCTCGGTTTTTCAAATTCTTTAAAATACCCGCGAATTTTGCGTGATGTTTTTGCCGGAATAAATTTTGTTATTCTTTCTATTTCTTGTTGCTCAATTACGTGTTTGTCTTTACCACCTCCATTTATTTGTGTGAATTGGGAGATATCACCCACGAAAGTTTCCCCCATATCGTGGCTCCATACACGCTCGTAAATTTCTTGTGTATCAACTAGGGAGCTTAACGCCGGACAAACATCTTTCAGGGTCAGCCAAAATCCAACACAAGCCCACTGATGAGCCAGGATTGATTCATTTTTATTCCCCGTAGTATTTTTCAGCATCCAAGGAACTCCCTCCCATCGATAAGACCAATTACCCTGATAATTGTCAGCCATAAACTTATAGATGTTATCAAGAGACTTATCCAATTTAGAATTTTTTCTTTTCATAAATTATTTATAATCCGGTTTTAGTTCTTCTTCTCCTTCTTGGTGACTAGAAATTCTTGCGAGGGCATACAGCAAACTGGAAAGTCTGTTTAAGTAAGCTAAGGTATCATCGCTTACTTTTACCTTCCCCTCTTCCTTCGCGGCAATGACTCGCCTTTCCGCCTTTCTCGCCAAGGTGCGCGCAAAGTCAAAGGTGGCGCCTATTTCGGTGGCGCCGCTGATAAAGAAACTCTTGATGGGCGGTAAAACTTTTTCAATTCCATCCACGATATTTTCAACTTTGGTAATTTTTTCTTTTGCGATGGAAAGAGTGGACCCCGCCACTTCCGCCTGAACAATAAACAGATTCTGCTGAATTTCTAAAATAATTTCAGAAAATTTTATTTTTCCGCTAGCAATTTCAAAATTTGTGCCATTAGTTTTAGCGCGAGCCAAACCCAAATAAGAGTTAGTCTCGTCTAAAACCCCCAAGGCTTCAGCCACAATAGAACTCTTGGAAATGCGCTGATCGCAACCAAAAGTCTTAGTAGTACCATTGTCCCCTTTCCTGGTGTAAAGCATAACACCTATATTCTAGCCCTATTCTTAAATTTCACAAACGCCCGAAACACAAGCAAATTCTTTTGCCCCAGTAGTATTATCCGCGACTTCATATTGAGAGAGTTTAGAGAAATCTATCTTACCGATAGCTCTCGTGCGTCTTTCGTATTCTTCTTTATTTATCGCTTCATATGGAGCCAGCTGATATACGTGCTGTGAACGAGGCAAGAAAGAAAGTCCGCCAATCCAGTCCCAATTTTCATAGACGAAATTGCCCACTGCCATCCACTCATCCGGACCGACGTATATGGTTGCCGATGGATTGTGTTCTACGAAATGCTCTTTGAGTCTCTTCCATTCCTTCATTAAATCAAGCGCCGAAACTTCATCTTTAAAGATTGCTCCCTCCGGAGCCTTTACCGGAAACTCTAAAACAAAAGTAGTGGCAGAGGTTTCAGATTGTCCGACTTCCGGTAAGCAAGGCACACCTTGATCCCGAGCCATTTGCAATAGAGGGTCTGTGTGAGAAATGCGCACTCGGCGAATGAAGTATGGCGCGTACCAAGGATGCATACCGGAGCCGACTCCCAAGAGCTGTCCAGAATTACCATGAGGCTTCACACAAGTAATAGCAGTGGATTGATTTATACCGAAACGCTTGGCATACTTTTTATTTGTTTCAATGGCATCCAGTCGCAACGTGTCCAATACTTTGTCATTTCTGATAGTCGTGTTGTCGTAATATCCCGTGAGAGAAACTCCGAGCAATCTTTCTTCTTCGCAATTTTCTTTCCATTTCTTTGAAAGATAACCGAAGTTGGTCAGGGTGGATTGATAAGTACCAAGCAATGTTGCCAATTCCATTTTTCTTTTTAGGGTTGCCACTGTATCTTTCGGGCGAATCACGATACTGGTCAAGTTGCAGAATTGTTTTGAACGCAAATAAATTTCTCCACAAGGATTTAGTCCTATTTGCTTCTCATCTTTGATTGCCGCCCACCTGCGAGCCGGCAACTGCTTCTCTAATCCTCCCCTGTTGAAAATTCCACGTTCACCAGATTTTGATTTTACTAAAGCAGTCCATTCATTTAAAAATTCTTCTGCGCTTGGTTTTGAATTAAAAACAGCCGAATTGTTTGCCATACTTCTCTGTCCTTCAGTCAGATAAAACTGTCCCTTCTTTGAATCTCGCATTTCCGTATCTTCAAGTTCAGAAAGAGAAATGAGGGCGCTCCTGCGTACCCCTCCCGCCACCACAATCATTCCGATCTGACAGATGATATCGTGCATATCCAAATTTGAAAGACGACGGCCTTGTTTAGACAAAATTTTACGTCTAGAAAATTCTATTAGGTCTATGAGTGGCTGAGGTCCGGAAGCTCTTCCTCCGGCTGTCTCTAGGCGCGCTCCGGCTGGCCTAACCATAGAGTAATCAAATTTAATGTCTCTACCATCAAACCAAGCCTTGAGCCCAAGCACAAAGGCATCAGCCCAGCCTTCTTTGCTGTCATCTACGACATGCACCGTCGGCTTTTCTTTAATCTGTTTTTTAATTTGTGGAAATTGTTGAACATTTTCCCATTCTACGGCAAAGCCTAAGCCTGCTCCGCACATGGAGATATACATTATTTCTCCCAGATCCTGAGGGCAGGTTGGTGCAATATAAGAGCAATTATAGGCCCAAACGTTTGAGTTTCGACAAGCTTTGCCTGCGGACCATAAAAGTCGCATAGATGGACAGATGTCTTGATTCAAGATAGCTTCCCGCACATCTGTATATTCCGTTTTTGTAAGTTTATCACCTAAATTTTCCTTCATATATGCCATATAGCGGTCAATGGTTTCTATCCATGTTTCGCGGCGTCCAAGCTCCGGAACCCATCGTGAATAAAACTGATAGAAGATATATTCTGAATATGGACTGGAAAAATATTTACTAGATTCTTCCACCGCCAGTTTGACTGCTTCCGATACCGGACCAAAAGCTTTCCTGAGTTCGGATCTTTTATTGCGGTAGAGAATATATTTCTTGGCTGTGTCGGTAAAACCATTTTTCATCAATTCTTTCTCCACCAAGTCCTGCACCACTTCCACTGTCGGCAAAAATTTCGCTCCCTTGTGGACACTCAAGAGCTCTTCTCTCAACCCAAGTAGAGTTTTGAAAACGCGCTTAGCCACTTCGTGTGAATCCTCTTCTCCCCCCTCACCCGAGACTTCAAAAGCTTTAAAGATAGCGTGCGCGACTCTTTCCAATTCAAAAGCGACGACTTCTCCGGTTCTTCTGCGGATTGATTTTATTTTCGCTAATTCGCTTTTTAAAATTTTTTCTGTTTTTTTCATAAAGTTTATATTGTCTTAGGGTTAGGGATGTTAATAATGGATACCGACTCTTTTCTTTTTTTCTTAATCATAAAATTGTAAATCGCGGGAGACAGAACGAGAGCGAAAGTTACGTTGCCTAGCAGATGAAACGCGGTAAATGGAATTTGCCCCAGGAGAGACCCCATAAATGATTGGTGAAAAAATAGTGGACCGACGGTAAGCCCAGTCAGAGCATCAAAAGCCAAGGTTCCGATAATGGCGAAACGCGCGTAATCAAGCGCTGTCCCTTCGCGTTTCTTGAAATAACTGAGAGACCACAAAGCAATTAGCCCATAAGCAAGAGCAGTAAAGAATGTTTGCGCTCCGAGTGTGCCGGTAATAACATCAAAAAGTAAAATACTTAGAACAGCAAAAGAAAATCCTACAAATGCACCACTGGTGCGCCCTATCGGCATAGTCGCCGCGAGAATCGGCTCAACATTAGGCATACGAAAAGGAATTAACCGAGCCAAAAGACATAAAATGAGGACGAGAAGAATCTTAAAATAATTTTTTTTATCCGCCGTCATGTGTGAATCATTATACACGAATCTATCAAAAAATGACCAGCACTTTTCGCCAATTTTGGCAAAAGAAAACACGAGAAAAAAGAAAACAAGAGCGAGCCTCTCCGACCGAGTATTTGTAAGCCCTAAAGGGGGTAGTTTTTGAAAAAAATTTGAGTAGTACAAACTGATTCTTGTCCGCGTGCCACGATTCGAACGTGGGACCCTCGAGGTATAAGCTCGATGCTCTAACCAACTGAGCTACACGCGGATGTCGCCGAACAAACACCCAACATAGGAAGATTATCTCATTTTTAATAGAAAAACAATAAGAAAAGTTACACCACCACTTCCGCAGGAGCAACCACGTCTTTCTTTTTTAATTCTATCCCGTGAGCAGTGAGTATCTTTTCGTAATCTTCTTGCTCCAGGGTCTCCACTTCTATTAATTTTTTAGCTATAGCGGTAAACGCTTTCTTGTGTTCGGTCAGAACTTTCTCCGCAGACTGCAGTCCATCGTTGATAATTCTGGAAACTTCCGAATCCACCTTCGTGGAAACCGTTTCAGAAAATTCTTTTTCCGGCATTTCACCATATTGAAGCCGTCCGGGAGAATCAGTGAGCGCTATCGGACCGATGAGGTCAGACATCCCCCACCTCGTCACCATAGCGCGCGCCAAATTTGAAGCCACTTGTAAATCAGAAGAAGGTCCAGTAGTGATATCTCCGAAAATCATTTTCTCCGCGACGTATCCGCCGAGTGACATCGCGATGTCGTCAATAAATTCTTTTTTAGATTGTAGGCGTCTTTCTTCAAGTGGCAACTTCAAAGTGTACCCGCCAGCATTTCCGCGCGCGATGATGGAAACTTTATGAACAGGATCTGCGTGAGGTAGAACTGATGCTACTATCGCGTGCCCAGCTTCATGGTAAGCGGTAATTTCTTTTTCTTTTTTGGAAAGCAAATGACTTTTCCTTTCGGGACCGAGCATCACTTTCTCAATCGCGCGAATTAAATCAAATTGAAAAACTTTCTTGCGATTTTCGCGCGCAGCCAATATGGCTCCCTCGTTCATCAGCGAGTATAAATCAGCACCGGAGAAACCAGGAGTACGCTCGGCAATTAATTTTAGATTTATATCTTCTGCCAACGGTTTCTTCACTGCATGAATTTTTAAAATTTCTTCGCGATCTGCGCGGTCCGGTAAATCAAGAATTACTTTTCGGTCAAAACGCCCGGGGCGGACAAGGGCAGGGTCAAGCACATCCGGCCTGTTGGTGGCCGCCATCACTATAACCTTATCATTAGGTTCAAAGCCATCCATTTCCACCAATATTTGGTTCAGTGTTTGCTCACGTTCATCATTTCCACCCCCAAAACCCCCTCCACGAGTACGTCCTATCGCGTCTATCTCATCCACAAAGATGATAGCTGGCGCTGCTTTCTTCGCCATTTTGAAAAGGTCGCGTACGCGAGAGGCCCCCACCCCAACGAACATCTCTACGAATTCAGAACCGGACAAATGGAAGAACGGCACGGAGGCCTCCCCCGCTACCGCTCTGGCGAGCAAAGTTTTGCCTGTGCCTGGAGCGCCCGTCAGCATCACACCCTTCGGAATCCTTGCTCCGATATCTAGAAACTTTTTCGGACTTTTCAAGAAATCAACAATTTCTTTTAATTCTTCTTTCGCTTCTTTGCATCCGGCGACATCTTTGAAGGTCACTCTGTTGTTTTTGTCATTCGGGTCGGTAATGCGCGCCTTGGACTGACCGAAGGTGAACGCTTGCATACCGGCGCCTTTCACTTGCCGTGATAAATACCAGAAGAAAACTAAAATGAAAGCTATCGGCAAGAGAAACGGCAGAATATTCGTGAGCCAGAATACAAATCCGCTTTCATTTTTTATTTCTATTTTTGTTTTATTTAAAGCCTCACTGGTTACGCCATAATTAAAAAGTGTTTGCGATAAAGCCGAACCGACTTCTTTCTTGGTGGTTTTAATTTCATCGTTCTCGTAAGTGATAGTGAGTTTGTCTCCTTCGACTAAAATATTTTTAACTTCTCCCGACTGCACGCTCTTGGCCAGATCAGAGATAGCTACTTCGGGAATCACCTTCCCGTCTCCGGAAACCAATAAATACAATCCAGTGATAAATATGAAAAACAAAATCGCGCCGGTGACGCTCCCGCCCCACTTTGCCGGTTTATTATTCTTTTTGCCTTTACCTTGCGGTTCTTTTTGATTTAGAAAATTGAAATCCATTTGAAAATGATAGCATAAAAAATGGAGAAAATCAAAAGCGCCCCGAAGGGCGCTTTTGATTTTAGTAGTGGAACTGCGGGGAATCGAACCCCGGTGCAGAAGGTTTTTGCAAAGAAGTCTACATACATAGCGCGCTTTTTTTGTTTAGATTAAAAAATTCTTAAGCGAGCCAAATATTTTTTAATCGAGTCCCTTTGTTTCGGAAGGAAGTCAGGACATTCTTTCCCCTATCCCGATAATATGATGCCCCATCTTATATATCGGAAGTCTATAAGAGAGACACTAGCCTAGGCTTACGCGAAAGCTAGAGCAAAAGAAATCATACCGAAGTATGGAGACTCTTGTGCTGAAGTTAATTTTGCAATTAACATTTGAACGAATTTTTACGAGATTACGTTCATTCTCGGTATGCATCAAGAACAAAAGGCCAACTGTCTATGCCTTGCAGTCCCGAATTTTATTTTCAACGTCCATGCCTACCGGCAGGTAGGTCTTTATACTCTCTTCTTATCTCGCGATCCGTCTCGCGTTTTTTGATAGTCTCGCGTTTATCAAATTTCTTCTTGCCTTTCGCTAAGGCAATCTCCAATTTGATTTTTCTGTTTTTATTATACACTGAAATAGGCACAATTGTCAAACTCTTGTTTTTCTCATTTTCTGACAATTCTTTTATTTCTTTTTTAGTCAATAAAAGTTTCCTGTTGCGAAGGGGGTCATAATCCAAAGGCGCGTTTTTAGGCTGAAAGGGCGGAATATTGGAATTGATTAAGAATGCTTCCCCTCCCCGAATGATGACAAAAGCCCCTTCCAAGGACATCTGCCCGCTTCGCACTGATTTTACTTCCGTGCCAACAAGCTCAATACCAGTCTCGTATTTTTCCAAAAATTCGTAGTTAAATCTCGCTTTTCTATTTTCTGCATAACTAGCCATTTATCTATATTATCATAAATATATTAAATATTGACTTTAAGCCCAGAATACGCTATTATCTCTTTGTAGTTGAAGCCTTTACAGGCCTACTTACATAACATTGCGAGAAAGAATAAACAACCAAATAAGGGCTAAGGAACTTCGGGTTTTAGACAGCGAAAACAAAAATCTCGGCATCTTGAGCATAAAAGACGCTTTAGAAATGGCGGAGAGTAGAGGTTTGGACTTGATTGAAATATCTCCGAATGGCAACCCCCCTATCGCAAAGTTGATGGATTTCGGCAAGTATCAATATGAGGCTGCAAAAAAATTAAAGAAAGCCAAGGCTGGAGCGAATAAAACAGAAACCAAGTCAATCCAGATAAAGATAGGCACCGGAGACCACGACCTGGAGTTAAAAGCGAAAACTGCTTCCAAGTGGATAAAAGAAGGCCATAGGATAAAAGTTGAGCTTTTCCTTGCCGGACGCGCTAAGTATATGGATGAAAAGTTTTTAAAAGAGCGTTTAAATAGAGTCTTGCATTTAATCACGGAAGATTATAAGATGTCGGATACATACAAGAGAGGCCCCAAGGGCATGACCATAACAATAGAAAAAAAATAGTAGGGCGGGCTCACTATAAATAAATAACAAAAAATTATATGGGAAAAGGAATGAAAACAAATAAATCATATAGTAAGAGATTAAAACTAACCAAGAATGGTAAGGTAATTGCTCGCAAGGCGGGCTTCAACCATTTCAATGCCAAGCAATCTCGTGGAAGTCAGTTGGCCGGTCGCAAGGGTCAGAATTTCGTTATCAAAAACAAGCCGAAGAGCCATTTGCTGCCTTTCAGCTAAGATTAATAATTTATAAAATAAAATGACAAGAGTAAAAAAGGGAGTACACGCATTGAAGAGAAGGAGAAGCGTTTTGAAACAGACAAAAGGTTTCCGCCACGGACGATCCACTAAGGAACGCATGGCCAAGGATGCGCTTTTACACGCGGGTAGTTATTCTTTCGCTCACCGCAAAGACAAGAAATCTCACAATAGGAAACTTTGGAATATTAAAATCAACGCCGGCGCTCGTGAGCTCGGAATGTCTTACTCTCAATTAATCGGCGCCCTTCATAAGAAAAATATACTTTTAGATAGAAAAATCCTGTCAGATTTCGCCGAACATCATCCAGAGACTTTCGCTAAAGTTTTAGCTGCAGTAAAGTAAAAAAATAAAAAACAACTTTTTCGAGTGGTCTGGGGATTTTTTCCGAGGACCCGAGAAAAAGTTGTTTTTTATTTTTTACTATTTTCTACTGTGCGTCTGAGACAGAATCTTTTACGATTTTATATTCAGTAACCTTGTCTTTCTTAACCAAAGCAATGACTTCTTCTAGGAGCTTCTTCGGGTCATCTCCGGCGGCGATTTTCGCATTCGGACGGTTGCTCTTTTCCAAGATTTCTTTCAGCTCATTACCCATCTCCCAAGGACCTTCAAAAATGCCTATCGGCTTCCCATCTTCAAAGGCAATGGTAAATTCGTGGATTGTACCGATACGTCCACAGCCACAAATAACTGCATCAGCTGAACGAGTAAGCAAGAGGTCGCGCCCGGGATAACCGAAGCCGGTATAAATAATCAAATCCATATAATCAAGAGGCAACTTGTAGACTTCCGCATGTTCACGTTCATTGGCTGCCGGAGAAATGCCGACGGAAACTCCCCCCTCTTCCTTTGTACCCATAGCTACCCAGAGAGGAAAACCTGTCGTGGCTCCGGTCACCAATACCGCGCCTTGACGGGCTATTTCACGGCCAAGTTCTTTCGCTTTTTCAAGCGCACCAAGCCCACAATGCCCGGTCTCCGCTGCTCCAGAAACACAGATTTTGATCTGGCTATGTCCGTGCTTTTGTAAAAATTTCAGTGATTGATCCATTTGATTTTATTATACAGTACTTAATGTATGACTAGCAAACAAGTGAAACGCTGCTTCCCTCTTCTGGAACGTGCGCTTCTATCCCCAGATTATCTCGCAACCTTTGGGCTAAAAACATTTCCGATTTCGGTTCACCCATTACTACAAAAACTTTTTTAACACTATCTTGCATATCTTGCACAAAATTTAACAATCCATTGGAATCTTTGTGCCCCGAATAGCCAGAGATGGTTTCAATATGAGCCCTGATGGCCACATCCTCTCCCGAGATACGAACAGTTTTGACCCCTTCCCTTATCAAACGCCCCGGAGTCCCTATTGATTGGTACCCAGTAAGGAGCAAGGTGTTGTTCGGGTCCGGCAGATAATTCTTCTCGTGATGTACTATCCGTCCGCCGGTAGACATCCCGCTTCCAGCTATGACTATCTTGGGATTGGGTATATTCATAATCATTTTAGACTCTTCGGATTTTAAAGTATTGCGAAGACCCTGAAAGTCAAACAGATGTTCTCCGGGAGACATAGCTGCTTGGGCGGCTTCATTGAAGTAACTTTTGTATTGTTTAAAAACTTCAGTCAAACGTATAGCCAAAGGAGAATCAAAGAAAATAGGCATCACCGGGATGCGCTTGTTGTCTACCAGAGCATCAAGCTCAAAGAGCAATTCCTGTGAACGTTCAAGAGAAAAAGTGGGAATAACTAACGTGCCCTTCCTTCTATAATTATCCTCTATTACTCCTTCCAGAAATCTCCTGCGGTCTTGTCTAGATTCATGATTTCTGTCTCCATAAACAGACTCCATTATCAGGTAATCCACATCGGTAACCTTATCCGTATCGGGCAAAAGCGGTGAAGGACTATTGCCTAAATCTCCGGTGAAGAGAATTTTCTTGCCGTTGTAAATAAACTGCACCATTGCCGACCCCAAGATGTGTCCAGAATTTAAAAAGGATACTTCCAAGCTTTCGCTAATTTTTATATTCTCATGATATTCAAATCCTTTCCAAAGAGAAAGCGCCAGTTTTATATTCTCGGGTGTATAAATTTTATTCAGATGAAGCGCGGTGTTCTTCCCTAAAATTTCCATAGTGTCTTCAAGCATTATGCCGGAAAGTCCTAAGGTGGGCTTGGTGGAATAAATTTTCCCTCTGAATCCTTCATCTACCAGTTTCGGGATTCTACCGATGTGGTCTATGTGCGCGTGAGTTATAAAAAGAATATCTATACTCTTCGGGTCATAAGGAAAGGGGTCCCAATTTATGTCATCAGCCATCTTTACTCCTTGGGTCAATCCACAGTCAACCAAAATCTTCTTGTTTTCAATTTCAAGCAAAAAATTTGCTCCTGTCACAGAGCCTGTTCCTCCAGCAAATGTTATTTTTGCAATTTTTTCCATCGTTCTTTATTGTACCTTATTTTCTCCCACAGGGATAATATTTTTTAAATAATAAAGAATCGCTGAAACTCCTCCCGCCAAGTCAAAGAAGATGTCAGAAGTGGTGTCAAGTATATTGAAAGGATCATGAGCAATATAATTGTGCGTGAAAATTTCAAAAAATTCCCATAAAATTCCAAAAGATAACACAAACAAAATAGTCTTCATTATTAGTTTAAAATCAGCTTTCTCAAGTGACAGTTGAAAAATTGGCAAATCTTTTATAGAGAAAAACCATATAAAAAACAAGCCCACCCAAAATCCTCCCAAGAAGTGCATCACCATATCAAACCACCAAATAGAAAAGTACCAATGCAGCTTTTGAGCTATAATATCCGCTATAAAAATAAAAAACATCAGAAATACTAGATGTTTTATAAGTTTCTTCCTATCCATATTGTTATATTATCACATTTTCAAGAAAAAACCCCGTCACGACGGGGGCTCTTCTTAGGACTATCTCTGATGTATTACCGTAGCTGTACGCTAGGTGGGTGTTAGACGCGTGTAACCAAGGCCACACTCGATCGAAACTCCCATAAATTAGTGTTCTAGGTAATAATCGGAAATAACCCTACAATAAGTGTATTCTCTTTTAAAATTTTTGCAATAACTTTTTCAAAACAACACAATTCCAAGAGTATTTCAAATCATTCTTTCATTAGAAATTCACATTAAGCCATATACTGCTTCATTTTTGCTTTAAAATCTTCAAAAGTTGTATAAATTTCCGCATAGATGCCAAACTCCTTCGCCCCCTTTACGTTTTCAGCTTTATCGTCCCAAAATAATATTTCTTCTTTTTTAATGTTTTCTAAATCATTAAATATCTTTTGGAAAAAATTTTGATCTGGCTTTTTACAACCCAAAAGCGCCGAACAATAAGACCTATCAAAAATTTCAGTGAAACCCATTCCACTAAGCATATAAGCAAAACGATATTTTTCATTGTTTGTGGCGAGTAAACAGAGTACTTTTTTGCTTCTTAATTCTTTTATATACGAGATCAACTCTTTATCCATTTTGTGGTCTCGCTCAAACCAGTAACGCAAAAGTCCGTCTACCCCTTCATTCCAACCCCATGCCTTCAAATAAGAAGGTAAAACCTCTTTAAGGTCGGATTTGCCCGCTACGCAGTCTTGTAACTCGCCCTTGAAAAAGGGTAGTGTTTTTTCCAGAGGAATTTTATAATCTCTTTCAAGCCCAATGCTCAAGGCTTCCTGGTAGGTTATACAATTAACACCATCAAAAATAATTACTTTAATCATAATTATTTACCTTTAGTGTTATATAGAATTTCTGGAATTTCTTTTTTAGAGACATTCTTTAACCAATCTTTTGTAAATTTATCAATCTCTTTCTTGGCAACAGGATCTTTAATTTTAGAAATTTTTAATTTCAACACAGGTCTTAAAGAATCAATATCAGTTTTTTGAGAGATCACTTTTATATATTGTTTGTAATGAATATGTTCCAAATAATCAGCAATTTTTGCGATAAGAGCTTCGTCTGATTTGGCGTCTAATATTTCATGCCCAAGTTTTTTAAAGTAGGCTTCCTCGCTTCCAAAAAATTTTGATAAAAATTTCTGATTTTCCTCTTCAAACGCTTTTGCATATTCCCGCGCTTTTGGGTTAGCCCTTGCATATGGCATAGAAATATCTCCACCAAATAACTCCCCTATATCATGAACCATAGCAAACTCAAGCACTTTTTCAACATTAATATTTGCCCCCTTACTTTTTACCTGTCTAGCAAGTTGCCAAGCGATAAAAGTCACCAAATAATGATGCTCAGCTAAATTACTTAAATCATTCTTTTGAACACCACCAATGACATAGCCATATAAGGGTTGTGAACGAGTTAATTGCATTAATTTAAAAAGGTTTGTAAGATGTTTCATTTTGGTATTATACCCCAAACTTATTTTTTCAAATAGCTCAGATAGAGCCTTAGACTCTATCTGGTAAATTATCTTCTTCTAAAAGAGAGTTTTTTCCTCTAACTTTTCTTATAATGTCAACAATTTCATCACAATGCTTTTTAAAGTTATCACTACCGTTAAAAATTTTTAAAACGGACTTCCCTTCTTTCTTGGAAACGAGCTTAAAGTTGTTATTTTCATATTCGTGATCGCTGGCAAAAATAAATTTTGTTTTATTTTTTGGAATATTGTGAATTTTATAATTTTTATTTACATACCCAATAATTTTATTGAAATAATTTTCATCATCAATAAGATATGATTTAAAAGTTCCTTGAAAAAGTGCTCCCGAACGAATATTGCTTACATTAAAATAATATGTATATCCTCCTTGTAACTTTTGCATAAATTTAGCTATTCCACCATCCATTAATTGTTTTAATATAAAATGAAAATGATTTGGATTTAAACAATACGCAACAATGGAAACCAGTGGTTCAGATAGGGGTTTGTATTTTGTTTCGATTTTTCTTAAATTTGCCAAACTTCCCACCCCATCAACTTTATTAAATTCATACATACTTTCAATAAAACGATTCAGGTCTCTTTGGTTATTGAAAATATCTCTTTTATCTACCCCACGATTATATATGTGGTAATATTCATTTGTAACTATTGATTGTTTTCTCATTGGGTAAGTATTAGATAGAGTCTAAGGCTCTATCTGTTTTCAAATTTATTTTTAAAATAATTTTCTTTAAAATCTTTAAATTCAAAAATTGAATTATCTGTCTTATTTAATTCATCAATAAATTCAAAGAATCCTTCTTTATTAACGACTGCTAGTCCCAATTCTTGGCACACTTCCCTAATTTCATTTTCCACTTTTGTAAAATCTTCTTCATTGTGCGCCATTTTTTCAGCTTCAAAATAGTAATGTTGACCCGGTGTTTTAACCAAAGCAAATTCTATATCTTTATAGTCATAAACAAGTGCATCGCGTTTTGCCAATGTGCCTTTCGTAAAACCAAGCTGTCCGAATATTTCCACGAGTGTTTCAAATTCTCCTTCTTTTCCTTTAAATGAAAGTTCTCTTCTGCTCTCGGACCCGCCCCAAGAACCAAGTTTGACTACAATTTCTGGAACTCCATTTGTCACCCGCACCCTTATATCTTTTTGTCTATCGCGAATACCCTCTCCAGGCAAGAAAGTTGAGTAATCGATTAAAATGCGGCTTTTGTTTTCTTTCAAGGACGCCAATTTCTCAAACAGAGTTTTAGTTTGATCATATTGGTCCTTATTTAATATGCCTCTAATTTCCACTTCAATATCTTTTGCCATAGACAACATAATAACACAAAATCCCCTCTCGGGGATTTTGTTAGAATCGTTTATTCATCCACTCCGAAACGTTTGTAGTCGTAAGTTTTACCTTCGCCGAACCAGTGTTTGATTTCATGTTCTGCTTCTTCGGGAGTTTCTGAACAATGCACGATGTTCATCACTGCTCTCTTTTCTTTATTGGCAAGCGCAGGACTATCAATGGAAAAATCTCCACGGATAGTTCCCATATCAGCTTTGTATGGTAAAGTATCACCTGCAATTTTCCTTACTACGTCTACCGCGTGAGTACCTTGTACCACCATTTTCACCAACGGAGCTGAAAGCATATAATCTACCAACCACTTTCTTATTTCCGGACCAATTTTTGAAGTATCAACTGTGCCAAAATCAGCCAACATATCAAAGCCGTATTTTTCGTATGTAGATTTCGTTTTTTCCCCAAGTCGTGTAATCCATTCTTCCTTCTTTGGGTAATGATTATCAATCAAATCATACGTCGGTTGGAACATTTCAATAGCCACTATTTTTAAATCTCTCTGTTCTAAACGTCTTATAACCTCGCCAATTAAGCCCTTGCGGACTCCGTCCGGCTTTATCATCACATATGTTCTTTCTTCTTTTGGGTGTTTCATATTTTCTTATACTAGCAGAAAAAAATTATTTTACAACCCCGTCGTTCGCGAACGACGGGGTGCAAATCTGAATTTTACTCCATCGTCTTGTACCTGCCCATAATTTCAGCCTCCACTTCCGCGCGGTCGCGACCGTATTTCACATACGAAAGTTCTTTTAGGCTATCTACAATTTCCGGATTGCCTTTCTCTGCATCTAATGTCCTCAAATTAAACGGTTTGGTTGGCTGTCCATTTACCAACATACTGACGTAAGCATTTCTATTATCAAGTTTGGTTATATCTTGCGCGCTAAAAATCGGTTTAAACTTCGGCTCCAAGAATGTCGCGTCTTCGGTGCCAACTCGGAACACCGCCATAGAACCCACGTTGCCGAAAACGGCATTTTTAATTTTTTCTTCCAGCTGAGTGATGTATTGATGCGCGATGTTTAATGACAAGCGATATTTTCTTGCTTCCGATAAAATAGAAGCGATAGAGTCAGTGGTGACGTTCTGGAACTCGTCTATATAGAGATAAAAGTCATTCATCGGCTTGCCGAACATATCTACGCGTGAAAGCGCGGCCATCTGAATTTTACCCACCAATACTAATCCGATTAAGTTTGCATTTATATCACCGAGCCTCCCTTTTGAAAGATTTACAAGAAGAATTTTCTTTTCATCCATAATCTTTCTGAAATTGAAAACTGAATTTTGTTGAAGCACCACTGGACGCATAATGTCGTTGCTGATGAAATTATCAAATTTGGACGAAATATAAGGAACGAAGTTCGCCAAGGACTGGTCCCCTGTTGTCTGTTCGGCAGAGACCCAGAACTGTTTAATGATTGGATTCTTGCACCTTTCAAGTTTCAAGTCACGGAATTCTTTATCCGCTAGGACACGGGTAATTTCTAAAAGAGTTGAGCCGGATTCCGGGTCTTCCATCACCAAGAAAGCGCTATTCCTAAAATATTGTTCAAACATAGCCCCACCCCCCACCTTCATATCAAAAAGTTTGTTGAAAATTCCCATCAATTCATTTACTACGAAAGTCTTCTGCTCGGGATACTTCGGGTCATATTCAAGCATATTGAGCCCCATAGGTCTCGGTGTATAAGCAGGATCAAAATAAATAACATCATCAATGCGTTCTTTCGGAATACGCGACAAGATGGTCTGAATGTCTGTGCCGTGCGGGTCAAGATAACAACACCCGTCCCCATTCTTGATATCTTGAGTTATCATATTGAGCATAATGTTCGTCTTGCCTGTGCCCGTCTGACCGATAACATAGAAATGCCTCATACGGTCTTCGCGAGCCATATGGATATCTGTATCTCGGCCCCTGTAACTATTTACCCCCAAGACTATTCCTTCTGTCCCCATCTCTATCGGAACGGGGGCAATACCCGCCTTGGCTTCTTTCAGTTGAGGCTGACTGCCTATGCCGACCGGGAAATGAAATACCGAAGCAAGCTCTTTCAAATTCATCGGCAGAGTTTTGTCGGAAGAAAATGTGCGATAAGAAAAATCATGAAAAAGTTTCTTCAAATCGCTTCCGCTTAATTGTTCAAAGACGAAAGAATTGCTGGCCGCTTCGGAAAATTGATTGAAGGAGGATTCTATCTCCCTTAAAACCGCCTCCGCGCGCTCTTTACTATCCCCCGAAGCGATAATACGGATGTTTGCCTTCATTATTGTGCTCTTTATTTTATTGCCTATTTTCTCCACCGCGCCTTCATCCACAGCCCGTCTGCCTTTCATATACTTTTCTTTATTTTCTTCTTCTTTTTTCTCTTTATGTCCAAAGAAAAGGTCCTTCCCCGCTTTCAAGAAAGCTTTGTTGAATTTGTAGAAATTGTCATCCGCGTGTTTGACCGAAGTACCACTCTTCACATCGTCTAAAATTTTATGAAATTCATCTATAAACTTATCCCCCGCCGGCGCTATCACGATTTGAATAGCCGCGCCCTCTCCGGAAGTTTTTAACTTAGAAAAGACATTCAATATCGGATTCATTGGATCGTGCTCAATGTTGTCATACGTCTTTATCGGCATCACAGCGCGCTGTGTGAAAGAAGCGTAAGCACCTACTGAGCCACCGTTCTCATTGAAAATATTATAGTCATCCGTCACTTCGCGAATCTTCGCATTATGATAAAAAGCCAAGATTTGTTTTTCAAAAAGTGAGATGTGCTTGTTCGGAATCCCAGCGTACACTATAACTTCATCGCTCTTGTTCTGTAGCGCCACTTCCAGGGTAAAATAATTCTCCTTTTCGTTATTCTTGCCAATAGAGATGGACTGCATCCCGGCATAGAACTGCTCCATCGCACCGATAAACTCTTTGAAACCTTTTGACTTGTCGGCTTCATCCTCGGGCGGAGGAAGAGTAATTTCAAAAAGCGTCATATTAAGGCTTTTATAAACGGGCGAATCCTCTCTGAAATCAAGCGCCACTTGTCCGGTCTTTAAATATTGGACAAGGACGCGGTGAAAATCATCATCAATGTGCGGGTTGCCCATAGCCTCCACCACCGACAGTGCATTCTTGATGCCCTTCGTGATAACAATGCCGAGAAGTTCTTCCATCACTATATCGTGCGGTTCGGGTTTCAATTGAAGCACTATCCCTTCGGCTTCTTTCTTGTTGATGATATTGCTCTCGTGCACAGCCTTCTCCGCTGGAACATTTTTATATTCTTCAATCACTTCTCCTATCGCGTTTTCTTTCGTATGTTCAATGTGCCCCAGGCCGATAAGTTCTTCTTCGCGTTTGGCGACGTGAGCACGTAAATAATCCAGCTCCTCTTCCGGAGTCTTAAACTTTGGCATTTCCTTAAAAAATGATCCTTCCATTAATATAAGTATACCCCAAAAATAAAAATTTAGGAAAATACTTTTTTGAATGGTCTGGCTGGGATAGGGACCCAGGAAACCGAGGACCTGAGAAAAAGTATTTTCCTAAATTTTTGTCAAAATCTCTGCTTCACCTTCAGTGATTAAAATAGTATGTTCAAAGTGCGCGCTGTTTTTGCGGTCTCTTGTGCGGAAGGTCCAATCGTCGTCATCTATGGTCACATTTTTAGTGCCAAGATTAAGCATCGGCTCCAAAGCGACAATCATCCCCGGCACGAGTTTCTCTCCCTTGCCTTGTTTCCCGAAATTTGGAATGAATGGATCTTCGTGAATTGCTATACCCACGCCGTGCCCGGCGAGAACTTCCACAATGCCGTATTTACGCTCCTTCTGCCCGCGGACGTAGCTCTCTATCGCATAACCTATGTCTCCTACTGTGTTCCCCGCCCTGGCGGCATCAATGCCTACCTGGAGCGCTTGCTCGGTAGTTTGCATAAGTTTCAAATTCTCGGGGCTGACTTTGCCGACGGGCACAGTGATAGCCATATCGGTAAAAAGTCCTTTGTGTTTAGTACCCAAATCAAGGGACACGATGTCCCCTTCTTTTAAAATTTTATTTTTATTCGGAATGCCGTGCACCACTTCATCATTCACGGAGATACATAAAGAAGCCGGAAATGGTGAGCTCGCTCCCTCGGGACGATAATTTAAAAAAGCGGGAATGTCTCCCATTTCGCGAATTAATTGCTCGGCATAAATATCCAAATCTTTCGTAGAAATACCGGGGGCGACCTTCTCCCCCACTTTATAAAGCACAGTCGCCAAGTTTTTACACCCTTCGCGTATTGTATCTATTTGTTCTTTTGTTTTGATAATTATCATAATTTAAGACCTCACCCCGTCTGCTGTTGCATCCACCCCTCTCCTTGTTAAGGAGAGGGGAAGGGGGTGAGGTAAACCTCAGCTAATAGTCGTCCCCATAAACTTCTCTCCATTCAGACACTTTGCCAAATTATCTATCGGTTTACCATTCATAATAATTACAGTCATCCCCGCTTCCTCGGCAGCCTTTGAGGCAACAGGGTCAAACGGGGAATTAAGGCCAGCGTGCGTCCACTCTTTCGGGATAAGCGCACGATAATCCGCCCAAGAAATTTGTTCTATCTTTTTTGCTTCCGGATTAATTTTCGGGTCCGCATCATACACATAATCAGTGTTAGATAGGTTAATTATCTTTTTTGCTCCAATGTTTTTCGCAGCCAAAACCGCATCAAAGTCTGAACTGTGCCCAGGCTCAAGCGCACCCCCAATCACTATCGGATACTCAAGTATTTTCTCTCTTAATTCCTCTTCCCTTAGATCATAAAAAACTTTTTTACAAGCATCCTTGCCGAAAATTACCCGCACCAGCTGCGCGTTTACATTATTGACAGTAAGACCTATCCAATCCAAATCCTCCTTTGAAGCATCCACGATTTCTCTCGCGACACTTTGATATTTTCTGCAGGTTTTCCCCCCACCCGTATCTATCACAAATCTTTTGCCTTTTGCAACATAAGAAAGAATCAAATTTCTAAACTCTTTTAAAAATTCTGCATCTATCTCCTCAGGCACTATGAGCGAACCGCCAAGCGAAATGATTATTGTTTCTTCCATATTTAGTAGCCTAGCGCTTTAATAATATCTTTGTGCACTTCTTCTATGCTCTGTTCGCCGTTTATCGTATGAATCTCATAGCCTTCTTTGTCCTTAAAATAATCCATAGCGGGAACCACTTTGTTTTTGTATTCATTAAATCTCTTGGTGAGCCCTTCCTTAGTGTCATCGTGTCTACCGCGTAAGAGATTTCTTTTCGTTGCTTCTTCTTCGGAAAGCTCAATGTAAATTATCTTTATTGCATCACGTTTAAAAAATTTCATCATTTCCTCAAACACAATGCTCTGCGAAGAGGTGCGAGGATACCCATCCGCAATCAGATTTTTCTCCAGAGAAAGGCCAGAAATCAACATATTGACGAAAACAGCATCAGTCAAGAAATCCGGCACCAATGCGCCACTGTGTACGTACTCTTTTACCAAACCGGCGGTGTAGTTGCCTAACTCTATCAGTTTTCTAAATCCATCCCCCGTACCAGCATAGACAGACTCTCGCCCATCTTTGGCTTTCAAAAAATCCATAAGGAGCTTGACCTGTGTCCCCTTACCGGAGCCAACTTGCCCAAAAAACACAAAAGTTTGCGGTTGCATATGTGCTATAATAGCATAAATTATGAAAAAAGAAATTATCACTATTTGCGGAGGCTTGGGGAGCGGAAAGTCCAGCACCGCTAAAAAAGTAGCAGAAATTTTAGGGTTTCAGCATTTCTCCTCAGGTGATTTCTTCCGACAAGTAGGCCTGGAACTCGGTCTATCTATTAATGAAGTAAATAAAAGAGCGGAAACAGACCCCAAGATAGATGAAATGACAGACCAGAAGCTACGAGATATGCGAAATAAAGAAAAAGTTGTTATTGATTCACGAACGGCCTATCACTGGATACCGGAATCATTCAAGGTATATCTGGATTTGTCGCAAGAAATAGCAAAAGATAGAGTTTTAAACAGTATCAAAGAAAATAAATTAAGAATGGAGAGTGAACAAATTTCTTCTGTTGAGGAAGCGTATAAAAAAATGCAGGAACGTTTTGAAAGCGAACAAAAAAGATATTGGAATTTATATAAAATAAACAACACTGATAAAAATCAATTTGACTTAATAGTTGATACAAACAAAAACAACCTAAAGCAGGTCGTTGATATCGTCGTCTCGGAATATAAAAATTGGCTAGCTAAGAGCTAATACTCTCGCATTGAGATTTGCGCGTCTACTTTCTTGATTAAATCAAGAACGACAGAGACGACGATGAGGATAGACGTCCCACCCAAGGCAAAAGAAGCATTGCCGGTAATGAATTGCATAATGAGAGGCAAAACAGCGATGAAGCCCAAAAATGTAGCACCCAAAAAGGTGATGCGACTTAAAACTTTCGAAATGTATTCCGAAGTGGAGAGACCGGGACGAATGCCAGGAATAAACGCGCCATTCTTCTGTAGGTTGGTGGAAAGCGCTTCGGGGTCAAAGGTCACGGCTGTGTAGAAGTAAGTGAATATAAATACAAAAGCGAAATACAGCACTGCGTAGAGCACGCTAGTCTGAGTAAATGCCATCAAAATACTGGAAATCTTCGCCAAAATGACATTGGAATATCTGGACAAGAATGTGCCAATCATCTGAGGGAAAAGCAAAATAGAAAGCGCGAAGATGATAGGAATAACTCCGGCTTGGTTGACTCGCAGTGGCAGATAGGTGGAACCTCCGCCATACATTTTCATACCCCTCACCCTTTTTGCATAAGTGACCGGAATAGGACGCTCCGCTTCGGTGACAAGTACGATGCCCGCGAGAATAATCACACCTATCACGGCAAATACGAGGTAAAGAGGAATCTGGGAAATATCAAAAGTAAAGATTTGCTCCCCTACCCATGAAGGAAGTCTGGAAACGATACCTGCAAAGATTATCAAAGAAACTCCGTTACCAATACCGAACTCTGAGATAAGCTCTCCGAGCCACATTATGAGAATTGAGCCAGCGATAATAATGATAAGATTCACAATACGATCAAAAGAAGTCAGATTGAATATAATGTTCTGTTGTTCAAGAATATATAAAAGGCTGAACCCTTGAATAGCTGCTAAAGGCACAGTGAGCAATCTGCCGTATTGAGCAAATCTCTTTCTGCCCGCCTCCCCTTCTTCGTGATAAATCTTTTTCAAAGCGGGAACCATAATGGTCAAGAGCTGCATAATGATGGAACCGGTAATGTAAGGACCGACACCAAGCATTATGATGGAAAGGTTGGAAAGTCCACCTCCGGAAAAGATGTTCAAGATGCCGAAAAATTGGTTATTGGAAAGAAATCGTTCAAGCGCCACGGTATCAATACCTGGAATAGGGATAGCAGAAAGCAGTCTGAAGATGATGAGCGCAAAAAAAACAAACAGGACCCTCTTGCGCAAGCCCGCATCTGTCCATATTAATTTTATTTTGTTCCAAAAATTAGTCATTGCCTATTTAATCTTTATCTTCTTCCCCTTTATGCCCAATCGCTTGCGGATTTCTGAGAACTTCTCTTCCCCGGACACGAGCTTGTCCTTACCTAGGATAAAAACCTTTTGAATGGACTTGAATTGATACCCGCGATTCTTCGGCAATTTCTTAATGATATCACGAAGTTCCGGACGGCGCTTGTTGCCGGCGCGGGCTGTCTGACCCTTGCCTCCTCTGCCGGACGTCTTGGCGTGCTTGCCTCCGCGACCCACTAGTCTGTCTTTTTTATTCTTGTGTTGTCTTTTTAGATTATGTATCTGCATGGCATTACTTTGTTGCTTCTACCGCAACTTCTTTATTGTCAATAACGACACTCTCGGTAACTTCCTTTTCGTGTTTTATCGCAACTGCGGACAATGCGGACATAACTGCTTTAGCATTGTTTAACTTGTTCTTACTATTGGAAAGGATCTTGCCTGTGAGGTCTTTAATACCTGAGAGCTTCACTATGTCACGGATAACTGAACCTGCTACGAGCCCGCGTCCTTTGTTCGGCATCAATACTATCTGGGAACTTGAAAACTTGGCGGAAAGTTCGTGAGGAATGGACATCGTCTTGGTAAGGTTAAGCTTTATCATATTTTTCTTGGCATTCCTTAAAGCCTTGTTGATTGCTAAAGCAGTGTCTCCAGCCTTCCCTAGGCCCAAACCTACCCGGCCCTTCTTGTCTCCCGCTATGAGCGCAACGCTGAAAGAAAATCTTCGTCCACCGGCTACCACGCGGGTAACACGACGAATATCAAGAATCTTTTGGTCAAATTCAGGCTTCACTCTGTTGAAAGAACCCGGTCTGCGACCGCTGTTCTTTCTGTCTCTTGTGTTGTTTTCTTTTGGTTTTTCCATAAAATTTATTCTCTATTTTAAAACTCCAACCCTGCAGCCCGAGCGGTATCAGCCACTAATTTTATTCGGCCGGTATATTTAAATCCGTTGCGGTCAAAAACAACTTTCTTTATTTTCGCTTTGAGACAAGCAGCTGCTATAGCTCCGCCAACCTCCTTGGCTCTTTCTGTCTTGGTGCCCTTGGTTGTCTTGACGTCACTCGCCTGCGATAAAGTCTTGCCAGTCATATCGTTGATAACTTGCGCATAAATAAATTTATTGGAACGAAAAATGGTCAAACGAGGACGCGCCTCTGTGCCGTTGATCTTTGTTCTTATCTTTTTCTTTAGTCGTATTCTTTTGTCTGTTTTGTTAATCATATTTTTTTGTCCCTACACCAGGTGTCTGCAATTCCTGACACCTGGTGTAGGGTCTTATTATACTGTCTTCTTACCCTGTTTGCGTCTGATGACTTCATTCTCATAACGCATTCCCTTACCCTTGTAAGGTTCCGGTTTCTTTAAGGCGCGAATACTAGCAGTGAAATTACCGACTAACTCCTTATCAATTCCGGTGATGGTGATGTTGTTCTTTTCGGCAGTGGCGGTAATTCCTTCGGGCACAGACACGACAACCGGGTGAGAAAAGCCGAGCGCAAAATGAAGCTCCTTGCCTTTAACTTCCGACTTGAATCCGACACCTTCCAAAATTAATTTCTTCTGGTAAGGCTTCTCTACCCCTTCAATCATATTCTTTATGTGAGAAGCATAAGTGCCCCAGAGAGATTTGGAAAATTTGTCGTTTCTTTTGATATTCAAAGTTATGACGTTGCCTGCAATGGTAATGGTGATATCGTTTTTAAATGTTCTACTGAGTGTACCCTTTGGGCCAGCAACAGTAAGAACGTTGCCCAAAGAAGACTCACTCTGTGTGACTTTGACTCCGACTGGTATTAAAATTTCTTGTTTTCCAATTCTTGACATATATTTTTATTATTTACCACAATCTAAACAGCGCTTCCCCCCCCACTTGTTCTTTCCTGGCTTCCTTGCCTGTTAAGATACCTTTCGGGGTTGAAAGAACCAGTAATCCTGAACCATTTCGGACAGAATGAATATCCTTCATCCCGAAATAAACGCGGCGAGATTGCTTGGAGATTCTTTCCACTTCGGTGATTTTCGGCTTTTTGTCCACATAAATAAGACCTACTTCCAATACCGGCTGGCCCTTCTTTACTTTTTTAGAAATGTCGGAAATGTACCCAGCCTTTTTCAAACACTCACCGATGGCGTTCTTCATCTTGGAATAAGGCAAGGACACAGACTCTTTGCCTGCGAGGCTACCGTTCTTCATTACTATTATCATGTTTGAAATTGAATCCATATAATTATTTAAATTTTTACCAGGAAGATTTTCTAACTCCCGGCAACATTCCCTCATTGGCTAATTCCCTGAAACAAATACGGCAAATACCGAAGTCTCGCATAAAAGCGTTGCCCCGGCCACAGCGAAAACATCGATTCTTGGCTCGAGTGGAAAATTTCGGTTTCTTTAAAGCTCTTGCTTTGACTGATGTTTTTGCCATAAAAAATAATTACAGGGTGAGCCTTGTAATATCTCACTTTTTTTCTTTAAAACCCCTCTTAATCTCCCCTTATCAGGAGCGAAAAGATGGAATCTAAAGGAGAAAAATGGATTAATCAAAGCTATATCCCCTTGTCTTTATACTAGCAAATATACGACAAAGAGTCAATCAAATAAACTAGTTTTCAAATTTACCTGTTACCCATTCAAATTGAGCTTGCCAATTTAAAGAGGGGCAACTCCACCCCGGACTTGTAAGATGGGTACCACTAGTACTTTCTAAATCCCGAATTCCTAAGACATAAAAAGCTCCTTTGGCGGCGCTACAACCAGCGACTCCCGCAGCATATCGATAATATGAATAACCGCCAATCCATACATTAAAGAGTGGGTCACACGGAGTTTTAGAAATAAATCCGTCAGTTTCAAGAGGAGAAATGAAAGGATCAGCAACCCCGTAACATCCGGTATCGTAACCTCCGTAATCATTGTCGGTATTGCCAG
>Ga0156466_111_pt1 | contig 47668 bp, 42 predicted proteins | sample RifOxyB1_FD_110613 | JGI IMG/M metagenome (GOLD analysis project Ga0156466, IMG submission 110613) | Candidatus Nomurabacteria bacterium RIFOXYB1_FULL_39_16 | reverse complement strand
TGAATTCAAAACTAAATCTACGATGAAGCTCACTCACGACATAGGGGGCAAAGGTGTCTTCTTTGACATAGCCTTCATACTCTGGAATTTTTTCTAAAATAGAATTAGTGTTTTTTACATAACCCGCATAGAGCTTCAGATGCTCTTCAATATTCTTTTTTGAAATTCCCTTCAATTCCCCGATATTGAATTTTATTTCTTCATATTTTTTCATACCCATATTATACTATATCCGTCAGACGAAGACATTATGAAGAAATATTACTCATTGATATTCGCCTTTTTGCTTTTAATGGCAAATGTTTTTCTTTTTTGTTTAGACTGGAAGAATTCTCATCGGGTTCTTACTTTTGCGATGTTGGATGTGGGGCAGGGTGACGCGCTTTTTATAGAATCTTCGACCGGTACGCAGATTATGTTTGATGTTGGAGGGGCGCGTAAAGTTTTAGGACCACTTTCCAAGTTGATGTCTTCCTTTGACAGGACGATAGATGCGGTTGTCATTACGAATCCGGATGCAGACCACATTGGCGGATTTTCGGACATTTTTAAAAGTTACAAAGTTGGAGCGGTTTTTGAATCTGGCACCTTAAACGATTCTAAAACTTTTCAAAATTTAAAAACAGAAATTAAAAATCAAAAAATTCCGGATATTTTAGTTAAAAAGGGTATGAAGCTTCACCTGGGCGGCGGAGCAGTGATTGATATTTTGTTCCCTGACCGCGATGTTTCTGCGTGGACGACGAATGATGGGTCTATCATCGCTCGTTTAACTTATGGGGACACTTCTATAATGCTCTCGGGTGACAGCACAACAAAAACCGAGAAAATAATTCTTTCAGAAAATTCAAAAGAGCAACTAAAGAGCACATTTCTAAAAGTTGGGCACCACGGTTCACGCACCTCTACATCTTCTTCGTTTGTAAAAGTGGTCTCACCCGAATATGCTTTGATTTCTGTTGGTAAGGACAATAAATATGGTCACCCACACGCTGACACTCTTGCCACTCTGGCACAATCTGGAGCTAAAATTCTACGTACCGATTTACTTGGAACAATAATTATAAAATGTGCTAGAATGGGCGTATGCGAGATAAACTAATAGAAAAACTCATTAAAAGTGAAGAGAAAAGGCAGAGAGAAGGGCTTGAATTAATCCCTTCCGAAAACTATGTTTCAGAAGATGTGTTAAAAGCCAATGGTTCTGTTTTTACTAATAAATATTCCGAAGGGTATCCGGGACGCAGATATTACGGCGGGCAGGATTTTACTGATGCTGTTGAGAGACTCGCCATAGAACGCGTTTGTAAGCTTTTTAAATGTAAATTTGCCAATGTTCAGCCTCATTCCGGAGCTCCAGCGAACCTCGCCGTCTATGCAGCATTACTTCAACCAGGAGACACAGTGCTCGGGATGGATTTGTCGCACGGGGGACACCTGACGCACGGGCATCCGATGACTCTTCCTGCAAAGATTTATAAATTTGTCACTTATAAGATGAAAGATCCGGATACGGGAGAAATTGATTATGAAGATTTACGTAAGGTGGCATTGGAACATAAACCGAAAATAATTCTTGCTGGATTTTCTGCTTATTCACGTACTTTGAATTATAAAAAGTTTGTGGAGATTGCTCATGAAGTCGGGGCGGTGACGATGGCGGATATGGCGCATATTGCCGGGCTTATTGCTGCGGGTGTTTTGCGTAATCCTTTTGATGATGGTTTTGATATTATCACTTCCACGACTCACAAGACTCTCCGCGGGCCTCGTGGGGGGATTATTTTGACTCGTGAAGATGAAGAGATAGCTAAAAAGATTGATAAATCAATTTTCCCTGGAATCCAAGGCGGTCCGCATATGCATACCATCGCTGCGAAGGCTGTAGCTTTCGGAGAGGCGATGAAGCCGGCTTATAAAAAGTACGCCAAGCAAATTTTGAAAAATGCGAAAGCGATGGAAGAAGTTTTCCGTAAGAATAAAATCAGAATGATTGGAGGCGGCACAGATAATCACCTCATTCTCGCTGATGTCTTCGGCTCTCTGGGGGTCACAGGTAAAGAAGCACAGACGGTATTGGACGAAGTGGGCATAACTCTCAATATGAACTCTATTGCAGGGGACACCAGGAAACCGCTTGACCCATCCGGTATTAGATTTGGTACTCCAGCCATCACTACTAGAGGATTTAAAGAGAAAGAATGTAAAAAGGTTGCAGAGTTGATGATTGAAGTGCTAAAAAATAAAGATAATAAAAAAATAAAAGAAACTGTGCATAAAGAAATTAAAAAATTAGCTAAAAAATTTCCAATACCAAAGAGGTTTGTATAAAATTATAAGTTAATTAATCATTGTTTATGGATTTAAAAGATAAAATTATTTTGATTACAGGTTCGTCATCTGGTATAGGAATGGCAACAGCGAGATTGGCTAAAAAATATGGAGCGATACCTGTCGTTCACGGAAGAAGAGAAAAAGAAGAATTAAAAAATTTAGCAAAAGAATTAAGCTGTGAATATATTTTTTGTGATGTTAGAGACCAGAAAGCAGTACAATCTGAAGTGCAAAGAATTTTAGAAAAAGTTGGAAAAATTGATATTTTAGTCAATTCAGCAGGGATATCTCCTATTCAGGAATTTTTAGAATCAACGGATGAATTTTGGATTGATATGTTTAAAACCAATGTATTGGGAACTACACATTTTTGCCAAGCTATCATTCCACAAATGCAAAAAAATAAATATGGCCGAATAATTAATATTGCCTCAATTAGGGGATATACGGGAACTTGTGGCAACCCAGCTTATTCTGTTTCTAAGAGCGCCATTATAAATCTTACAGCATCATTGGCTAAACAATTTGCTCCAAATATTGCAATTAATGCAATAGCTCCTGGATTTACTGATACGCCAATGTCTAAAACTAGAACTGATAAAAAGTTTTTAGAAAAGGCAGAAAGTTGTTTATTGGGAAGAGTAGCACGACCAGAAGAAATAGCAGAAGCGATTTTATTTTTAGCGAGTGATAAGGCTAGTTTTATTACTGGTCAAACTATTTTAGTCGATGGTGGATATTCAATTTCAGGAAAATAATATGGAACTACAAGTCGGCGTAAAAATTTTACTAAAGAATAAAGATGGAAAGTATTTGACTCTTCGTCGTTCACCAGAAAAATATTCAGAAGTAGAATCTCATTGGGAATTTGCAGGTGGAAGAATAAATCCTGGTTCAATTTTATTTGAAAATTTAAAAAGAGAAGTAATGGAAGAAACAAGACTTGAAATAATCGGTGAACCAAAACTAATAACAGCACAAGATATAATAAGACCACATAAACATATCGTTCGTCTGACGTATACTGGTTTTGCTGATGGTGAAGTGAAATTGAGTGATGAACACTCTGAATACAAATGGCTTTCTCTGGAAGAAGTAAAGAATCTTGAACCGATGGACAGATATTTCAAAGAAGTGTTATTATCTTTAAATGACTAAGAAAGGTAAACTCATAGTAATAGACGGTACGGATGGAAGTGGAAAGGCGACACAGGTTGCTCTCTTGGTAAAAAGATTAAAAAAAGAAGGAAAGACTGTAAAGGTGGTGGATTTTCCAGAATACTATAAAAATTTCTTCGGAGCTTTTATTGGACACTGCCTTTCTGAACAATATTACAATTTCTTAAACGTGCATCCGAAGATTGCTTCTGTTTTGTATGCGGCAGACCGTTTTGAATCAAGTAAAGAAATACAAAATTGGTTGAAAAAGGGATACATTGTCGTAGCGAATCGATATGTTTCAGCAAATCAGATTCACCAAGGGGGTAAAATAAAAAACGCAAAAAAGAGAAATGATTTTATAAAATGGTTGGACGAGATGGAGTACGAAGTTTTCGGTATTCCTCGCCCCGACATTACCTTGTATTTGAGTCTGCCGATAAATATTGTTTTACAGCTTTTGAAAGAACGTGACAGTAGTAAAATGAAGAGGGAATATTTAAAAAAGAAAAAAGATGTGCACGAAGCGGATGTTAATCATCTAATAAACTCCAGAAAAAGCGCCTTGTGGCTCGTAAAAGAAATTCCAAATTTTATAAAAATAGATTGCGCGCCCAAGAAGGAGATTTTATCTCGGGAGCAAATTCACGAGATAGTTTATGGAAAAGTTAAAAAAATAATTTAAATGCAAATTAAAGTTAAAAAATTAAAGGAAAATGCAAAATTGCCAACACACGGGCATCCTGGTGACGCGGGTATGGATTTTTATGCTACAGAAAACGTTATATTTCCACCAGGCAAACAAATGAAAATAGGTACTGGTGTTGCAGTTGAAATTCCAGAGGGATATGTTGGACTTATTTGGGACAAATCCAGTATTTCTTTTAACCTAGGTTTAAAGGTTATGGGGGGTGTTATAGATTCTGTATATAGAGGCGAACTTATAATGAGTCTATTAAATACTTCTGACAAAGAGGTTATAATAGAAAAAGGTCATAAAATAGCACAAATGGTAATTCAGAGATTTGAGCATTGTGATATTTTAGAAGCTGATGAGCTTTCTGAAACTATTCGGGGAGATGGACGTGAGGGGAGTACTGGGCTAAAATAATTATGGAACAAAAAATTAAAAATTTAATTAAAGACGCGTTAAAGAATCTTGCCATAGAAGTAAGTGATATTGCGCTGGAACATCCGGAAGATTTAAAGAATGGAGACTATTCTACGAACGTTGCTTTAGCAATTTCTAAACTTTTAAATAAAAATCCGAAAGTTTTGGCAGAAGAGATAGTGTTTGAAATAAATAGATTGAATGTGGATAAAAATATAGAAAAAGTTGAGATTGCCGGTGTTGGTTTTATAAATTTTTACCTATCCAGGAAATTTTTTACCAATAGCATTGAAGAAATTTTAAACAAAGCGGAAAATTTCGGCAAAAATGATTTATTAAAAGGAAAGAAAATGATGGTGGAATATACTCAGCCGAACCCCTTCAAACCTCTCCATATTGGGCACTTGATGAATAATGCCATTGGTGAATCCATTTCTCGTCTAGTGGAATTCTCTGGAGCAGAAACAACGCGGGCGAATTATCAGGGCGACGTGGGGCTTCACATTGCGAAGGCCATATACGGCTTGTTTAATAATGAAAAATTACAAAGTAAAGTTGGCTCACACAATTTTCAGGCGACTAATATAGGTATGGCGTATGTGTTCGGCGCCGGGGAATATGAAAACAACGAAGAAGCAAAAAAGGAAATTGATGAGATTAATAAAAAAGTTTATGCGAAAAGCGATCCGAAAATAAATGAAATATATGCTTGGGGTTTCAAAGTGACAATGGAAGCCTTTGAAGATTTATACAAAACGCTTGGTACAAAATTTGACCTCTACTTCTTGGAAAGCCAAATGATGTCTATCGGCGTGGATATCGTCCGCGCGAATATGGGAAATGTTTTTGAAGAATCGGACGGCGCCGTTGTGTTTAAAGCCGAAAAATACGACCCGAAGCTTCATACCAGAGTTTTCATCACTTCCCAAGGCTTACCTACTTATGAAGCAAAAGAACTTGGCCTGACAGAAGAAAAGTTTAAAACAATGCCTCAAATGGATTTGTCTATCGTCATAACCGCCAACGAACAGATGGATTATATGCGTGTCGTGGCGAAAGCCCTGTCTCTCCTCCATCCGGATTATGAAAATAGAATGTTGCATATTTCTCACGGTATGATGCGTCTCGCTTCCGGCAAGATGGGTTCAAGGAAGGGTAACGTGGTGACCGGGGAAGCGCTCTTGAATGATGTTCGTGACGCGATATTGGAGAGGATGACGAACCGCGATTTTGGGAATGAAGAAAGAGAAAAGGTTGCCTCCGACGTTGGAGTCTCCGCGATAAAGTATTCAATCCTAAAACAATCCACGGGCGGAGACATCATCTTTGATTTTGAAAAATCAATTTCTTTTGAAGGGGACTCGGGGCCGTATCTGCAATATTCTTATGCTCGGGCAAATTCAGTCTTGGAAAAAGCACAAAAAGAAAATATCTTGCCGGATTTTGAAGTAGCGCCGGAAGAAACCTTTGAAGTGGAAAAATTATTATATCAATTCCCTGAAATAGTGCTGAAGTCAGCCCGAGAATACGAACCGCATTATATTGCAAATTATTTGATTGAAGTTGCTCGCGCCTACAACAGCTTTTATGGAAATATGGTCATAGTAAACAAAGAAGACAAAACTTCTTCCTATAAAGTGGCTCTCACTTATGCCTTTTCTTTCGTGATGAAAACAGGTCTCCACCTCTTGGGTATCGCCGCTCCGAAAAAAATGTAGTAAAATAAAACGTGACCCAAGAGCGAGCTTTAGATATTTTAAAAACTGGCGCAAATGTATTTCTTACAGGAGAACCCGGGGCCGGGAAAACGCATACCATAAATACTTTTGTGGATTATTTGCGTATGCATGACATAGAGCCGGCCATTACCGCCTCCACGGGCATCGCCGCGACGCACATAGGTGGGATGACCATCCATTCTTGGAGCGGTATAGGCATTAAAACAAAACTAGACAAATATGATTTGGATAAAATAGCGAGCAGTGAATATATCGTAAGGCGAGTAAGTCGCACGAAAGTGTTAATTATTGATGAAGTTTCTATGCTTTCTCCCGACATGCTTGATATGGTAGATATGGTTTGTCGGGAAATAAAACAAAATGATGAAACTTTTGGCGGAATACAAACTGTTTTGGTGGGAGACTTTTTTCAATTACCACCAATCGTAAAAAAAGAAGAAACAAAAACGAAACAAAATTTATTCGCCAAGGAAACGAAAAATTTAGGAATTTTCGCCTATGATTCCGGGGCTTGGGAGAGGGCACGGTTGGTCATATGTTATTTAGCGGAGCAACATCGTCAAGATGATGCAGATTTTCTCTCGGTGCTTTCTGGTATTCGCACAAATAATTTTAAAGAAAATCATCACGAGCTTATATCTTCAAGACAAATAGATTTTGAAGATATGCCCGAAAACGTGACGAAACTTTTCTCGCATAATTTTGATGTAGATAGGGTAAATAATGGAGAGCTTGCAAAGATAGAGGAAGAAATAAAATCTTTTAAAATGCTTTCAGATGGGAATGATAAAATTGTAGAAACCCTCAAAAAGGGATGCTTGTCCCCGGAAGTTTTGGAATTAAAAACGGGGGCGGTAGTGATGTGTACAAAAAATAATCAAAAAGAAAGGTTTGTGAACGGCACCTTGGGTGTTGTGGTTGGCTTTGAAGAATTTAGTGGATATCCGATTATCAAGACTAGAAGAGGATACAACATTACTATCGCACCCATGGATTGGAGTGTTGAAGAAAACGGCAAGATTCGCGCACAGATAACGCAAGTTCCACTTCGCCTTGCTTGGGCTATTACTGTACACAAGAGCCAAGGGATGAGTATGGATGCAGCGGTGATGGATTTGTCACAGGTTTTTGAGTTTGGGCAGGGTTATGTGGCTCTTTCGCGCGTACGTAGGCTCTCTGGGCTTTATCTTCTCGGTATCAACGAACATGCGCTCAAGGTGCATCCGGAGATTTTAAAGAAAGATATTGATTTTAAAAATAAATCACAAGATGCCGGAAAAATTTTTGGAAATATTTCAAAAGACGAGCTCAAAAAGATGCATGATAATTTTGTTGTTGCTTGTGGGGGAAAGATAAAAAAAGAAAAAAAGAAAGATGGATTTTCTGAAATTCGAGAAAAACATACAAATGCTTATCGTCCATGGAGTAAAGAGCAAGATGAAGAGCTGAAAAGATTATTTATATCTGGCATTGGAGTGTCTGATTTAATGAAAAGTTTCGGCAGAAAAAGAGGGGCAATAACTGCTAGGCTTGAAAAACTTGGGTTGAGAAACTGATTTTTACACATTTCAACCATGGTGTAAATAGGTTTTGTATTATGAAATATAAAAAATGAGATTGTGTTTTTGTATTATTTTGTGTTATTATTCATTCATAAGCGTTGAAAGGGGTATCGCCCTGGAGCTTCGGGAAGAAACAAAGTAGAACCCGACGGGTAAGCCCGTTATAGCAGGAAATGAGAAGCAACCAAGGTGGTACCACGAGCGAGAAACTCGTCCTTGTATAGCAATTATTAAAATTGTTGTACGTGGACGAGTTTTTTTATTAAAAAATAATTTTATGGAAGAAAAAAATATAAATAAAAAATCCGAGGCGGCGCTTCGTGAAGAGCGCATTTTAGAATTTTGGCGGGAGAGTAAAACTTTTGAAAAGTCGCTAAAGAAGAAGGCGCCCAAGGGGCACTATGTTTTTTATGATGGTCCACCTTTTGCTACGGGGCAGATACATTATGGGCACATACTGGGGAGTACAGCAAAAGACGTCATAGGTAGGTATCAGACGATGCAGGGGTATCACGTGCCTCGTAAGTGGGGTTGGGATTGCCACGGATTGCCGATTGAGAATATCGTTGAAAAAGAGTTAAAGATTGCTGGGCATCAAGAAATTGAAGAATACGGCATTGATAAATTCGTTGAATACGCGCGAAGTAAAGTCCTGCAATATGATAAAGATTGGGAAAAGGGGATAGAACGCATCGGGCGTTGGGTGGATTTCCGCGGGAGTTATAAAACTATGGACAACACTTTCATTGAATCTGTCTGGTGGGCGTTATCTGAATTAAATAAAAAGAATTTAATTTATGAAGGAGTGCGAGTACTCGCTTATTGTTCTAGATGTGAGACACCAATAGCAAATTCTGAAATTGCGATGGATAACAGTTATAAAGATATTTCTGATATTTCTGTATATGTAAAGTTTGAACTAGAAGACCTGCCTGCGCAGGCAGGTGAGCCAAAAACTTATCTTCTTGCTTGGACTACGACTCCATGGACACTTCCAGGCAATACGGCTATTGCTATAAATAAAAATTTCACTTACGTTAAAGCAAAAGTGGGTGATGAAATTTTTATACTTGCAAAAGAAACACTACAAAATGTTCTTAAAGACAAAGAATATTCTGTTTTAGGAGAAATCAGTGGTGGAGATTTAGTTGGCAAAAAGTATAAACCAATTTTCCCATATTATAAAGATTCCGAAGCCGCAAAAAATAAAAATATTTGGAAAGTTTGGCATGCGGATTTCGTAACTCTGGATAAGGGTACAGGTATGGCGCACGAGGCTCCGGCCTTCGGAGAGGACGACATGAATTTGGCTAAACAGAACGACATTCCTTGGATTATCCACGTGGATGAGACAGGACGATTTAAGCCAGAAGTCACTGACTTTGCGGGTATGCAAGTAAAACCAAAATCCGAAGACAAGGATGGACATCAAAAAGCGGATGTTGAAGTAATAAAATATTTAGCAAAGAGCAATGTTCTTTTTGCTAAGGAAAAAATAATCCACTCTTATCCGCATTGTTATCGTTGCGACACTCCCATCATTTATTACGCTCTGCCTTCGTGGTTTATAAATATCAAAAAAGTAAAAGAAAATGTCATAAAGCGGGCGGAGAATATGAATTGGATTCCTGCTCACTTAAAAGAAGGGAGATTTAAAAACATAATGGAAAATGCCCCGGACTGGAATATCTCTAGGAACCGTTATTGGGCAAGTCCGCTTCCGATTTGGAAATGCGAGAAATGCAAAGAGCAGACCTTTGTAAGTTCTTTAGAAGATTTGAAAAATAAAACCAAAAAATCCGGAAATAAATATTTTGTCATGCGACATGGTGTTTCTATCGCAAATGCAAAAAATGCAGAAAGCTTGAAAGCTGGGGAAGCGAATGACGCTTTAACAGAAGAAGGTATAAAGCAAGTCAAAACAAAAGCAGAAAGTTTAGAAAAAAAACCAGATATAATCATTTCTTCTAGTTTTACTAGAACTAAACAAACAGCAGAAATTGTAGCAGAATTTTTTGATATTCAAAAAGACCAAATCATTATTAATGAAGAATTAAGAGAAGCCGGCGCAGAAAAATCACCAGATGAAAATAGTGAAGATATCAGAAAGAGAATGATTGGTATTTTAAGTGATTTAGAAAAAAAATACTCAGGAAAGAATATTTTAATAATTTCTCATGAATACCCAATTCGTGTATTGTTGTCTAGTTACGAATCATTGAGTGAAAAAGAGGAATTTGATAATTTAAATATAAAATATCCTGCAATTCAAAATGCAGAAGTTTTTCAATGTGATTTTTTATCATTACCGAGAAATGCTAACGGGCAATTAGATTTACATCGACCGTATATTGATGAAGTTAATCTTGTTTGTGGATGTGGAAATGATTTAGTACGTATCCCTGAAGTTTTGGACTGTTGGTTTGAGTCCGGCTCTATGCCTTTCGCGCAGGACCACTATCCATTTGAAAACAAAGATTGGCAGAAGAATAATTTTCCGGCAGGCTTTGTGGCTGAATATATAGGGCAAGTTAGAACTTGGTTTTATTATACGCACGTTGTGTCCACTATACTTTTTAATCAAGCACCATTTGAAAATGTCGTCACGACTGGTACCATAAGAGCTGGAGATGGAGAGAAGATGTCCAAGTCAAAGAATAATTATCCCGACCCGTGGAGCTTCATAGACAAATATGGCGCGGATGCGCTGCGCATTTATCTGATGTCTTCTACTTTAATGAAAGGCGAAGATGCAAATTTCTCAGAGAAAGCAGTACAAGATATTTCAAGTAAAATAATTGGTAGACTTTTCAATGTTCTCGCCTTTTATGAACTTTATAGAGATAAAAAATGTGAATTTAATAATGTGGAAGAGAGTAAGGCCGTGTTGGATCAGTGGATTTTATCACGGTTACTTCAAACGATAGATGAGATTACGAAAGGTATGGAGAATTATGATATGGCAGAGGCGACTAGGCCAATAGATTTATTTATAGATGACCTTTCTACTTGGTATTTACGTCGTTCTCGGGACAGAATCAAAGAAGGAGATATTAATGCGAAACAATCCTTATATTATATATTGAAAACCCTGGCTAAAATATTAGCCCCATTTGCACCTTTTGCCGCGGAAGATATCTGGCTGAGGTTGCGTAACACTGACGAAGTGGAAAGTGTTCATTTGACCGAATGGCTTGCTCTTAATGGTAGCGCTGTTAGTCTTTTTAAGATTTTTTCTTATGACGATAAGTCAAAAATAATAGAAAAAATGGAAAAGACCAGAAATATCGTCACTTTGGGTCTTGAAGCGAGACAAAAAGCCGGACTAAAAGTCAGGCAACCACTTAGTAAATTAGAAATCAAGAATTTTGCCCTGGGAGAAGAATACACGGAACTCATCAAAGATGAAATTAACGTAAAAGAAGTAGTAGAAAATAAAAATATTGAAAATGAGGTGGAGTTAGATATACAAATAACTCCAGAGTTAAAAGAAGAAGGGGACTATAGAGAGCTTGCTCGTGCCCTGCAAGATATGAGAAAAAAGATGGGGCTTACTCCGAGTGATGTCATCACGCTTCTCATTGAAACAGATGATGCTGGTAAAAAATTAATTCAAAAATTTGAAAATGATCTCAAAAAGACTGTATTGGTATCTAAAATAGAATTCAAAAATACTGATGGGGAACCTGCCCGCCCTCACGATGAGGGAGCAGGCGGGGAAGTCAAAATAGACGAGCTAGTATTCAAAATAAAAATTGAGAAATAATACTTGCTATTTTATGAAATCAGTGTGATGATAAAGTAGGAGGTGTCTAAAAGTGAAGAGTTCTCGAGATCTAACCCCCGAACAGGTACTTGTCAGGGCGGCGAATCGTTTCCTTCACCACTGGGGATTTCGTTCTGATGGGACCCCTGAGCGAAGGGAGCGGAAGCACACCATCAAGACGGTCAGGTTGACGAAGTCGAGGATCAAAACCTTTGACTTCTGTCCACTCAGCCACAGGGTGCCATTGGCGCCCTAATCTATCCAAGAAAGTTCAGCCGGCGACTCGAGAGTCGCCGGCATTTCTTATTTTGTGATAAAATAAAATGATGAAAATCAAAAAACTAGGACATTGTTGTTTTATTACTGAACCCAAGGAGGGGGTTAGAATCATGACCGACCCGGGTACCTTTTCTATAACGCAAAACGAAGAAACAAGCATTTCTGCTGTTTTAATAACTCACGAACATTATGATCATTTACATATTGATTCATTAAAAAAAGTTTTAGAAAACAACCCAGACTGTATTGTTATTACCAATACTTCTGTTGGTAAATTACTTGATGAGGCTGGAATTAAATATATAAAAATAGAAGAAGGTCAAAAATATAATTTAAACGGAGTGGATATCACAGGATTCGGGAATACTCATGCTGAAATCTATAAAGATTTTAAGCTTGTTCAAAACACAGGATATACCATTGATGCCTTGTGTTATCCAGGTGATTCGTTTAATTATCCCGACAGCAGTGTAGACGTACTAGCGCTTCCCATTATTGGGCCATGGATGAAAACAAGGGAAGCCATAGATTATGCGAAAAATATAAATCCACGTATTTGTTTTCCGGTCCACGATGCGATTGCACAAGATTTTGCGAAATCTGTTTGGTTTACTCCAGAAACAATTCTACAAGAATCAGGAATAATATTTAAAAAACCAGAATTGGGCAAAGAAGAAGAATTCTAATGCATCACATTTATCACACAGAGGGGATAATATTGGGAAATAAAAATTACGGAGAAGCGGGAAGGTATTACCCCATTTTTACCCGTGACTTGGGGATGATTTATGCATCCGCGCAGGGTGTGCGCAAAATGTCTTCCAAATTGCGTTTCATTTTGCAAGATTTCGCTTATGTGAAAATTGATTTAGTACAGGGGAAAGATTTTTGGAGGATAACCAGCGCTTCTAAAACCAACAAGCTTGAACAACTTTCCAAGAATTCCGGAACTTTTGAAGTTGTTTCTAATATTGCAAAATTATTAAAAAGATTATTGGCGGGAGTTGAGCCGAACCAAGCCTTGTTTTCCGATTTGATAAACGGTTTTTCTGTTTTGGAAAAATCAGGGAAAGAAGAACTGCAGAATATAGAAATTATCCTAGTTTTACGAATTCTCAACAACTTGGGGTACATAGGCGACAATGCAGTGTTGCAGAACCTCATCAAGTCTCCGTTTGAAGAAAATCTGATATTTGAAGTTTCCAAGTCAAAGTCCCAAGTATTGAACCAAATCAACAAGGCCCTCAAGGAGACACATTTATAAAATACCTGCCCCGTCAGAAATTTTCCAAATTTCGTTCGGGGTGTTACAATTCTCTATATGTCCACGAATGATAGAAATAAGCTCAATAGGCTTGAAGAATTGAAGGGTAAGCTCTTCAGTAAAAGCTACCAAACCAAAATAGAACACCGCGACAGCTTTTCTCATTTGAATAGGAAAGAGGTACTGGATTCTTGGAAGACCAAAGAAAAGACCGGGCCCGACGCCACGGAGAAGTTCTTTATGAAGACTTCTTTGTTCAAGAAATTTTTTATTTTCTCTATCAGCTTCTTTGTTTTGACTCTGGGATATGCGGCATATGTTTTCTTCGCCGGGAGCAACACTGTCTCCAACGACAATATAGAGATATCCATCATCGGCAACAATTTCACCGCCGGCGGAGAAGAGCTTCCGCTTATCATTGGCATTACCAACAAAAACAGTTCTCCTTTAGACCTGGTTGACCTCGTGGTGGAATATCCGAAGGGTTCAGCCTCGGATTTGTCTTTAGACACGGAACGCTTCCGGGAATCCTTGGGCACGATTCCAGCCGGAGCGGTGCGTAATGAAAATCTAAAACTGACGCTCTTCGGCGAACAGGGCAGTGTTCGTCCGATAAAAATAACTCTGGAGTACAGAGTTTCGGGTTCTAACGCCATTTTCGTGAAGGAGAAACTTTATGAAGTAAATATAAATTCCACCCCGATAAATCTTACCGTTGACGCTCCCGCCACCATCAGCCCCAATCAAGATATCATTTTAAAAATAAAAGCTTCGCTTAATGCCACCACTCCCGCTCCCAAGATACTCGTACGGCTTGATTACCCGGTTGGATTTTCTTTTATAAAGTCCACTCCGGCGCCTTCGTTCGGCAATAATGTTTGGAATCTGGGAGACCTGGCTCCAGGCGGAGAAAATGAGATTATAGTCTTGGGCAAGATGGTTGATGTTTTTGACGGGGAAGAGAAGACCTTTACTGTTTCCAGCGGTTCACAATCCGCCACGGATAAATCAATCATCGGTGTTGTGTTCAACTCTGTAAAGAATACACTTATAGTCAAAAAGCCCTTCATTGAAGCCAATCTTTATATCAATGGCGTCTCAGAGAGAGAATATGCCACCGATGCGAAGACATCAATAAACGCCGAAATACGTTTTGTAAATAATTCTGACACCAAAATAAATGATATGGAAGTAAGGGCTAAAATTTCCGGAAATGCTTTCAATCGAAAAACGATAATAGCGCAGGGAGGATTTTATGATTCATCCAAAGACACCATAACGTGGAACAGAAGTTCACAGAATCAATTGAGAGAAGTTGATCCGGGAGAATCCGGTTCGGTTACTTTTTTCTTTTCTCCGTTGTCATTGTTTTCTGCGGCGGGAGGCATACTCACCAATCCCTCCATCAATATAGAGGTGGATGTTTCGGGTAAGCAATCAGTGGAAGGTTTCTCTACGAGCGAACTCCAAAATTCTTCTTCCGCTACCGTGAGAATTATTTCCGATGTCGGGTTTTCCAGCAAAGCGCTCTATTATTCCGGACCTTTTACCAACACCGGTTCCATCCCACCCCAAGTTGAAAAGCCGACGACGTACACCGTCGTTTGGAGCCTATCCAATACATCCAACAGCATTTCCAAGGTGCGCGTTAATTCCACTATTCCGCCGTGGATGACCTTTATGGGGACGATTTCACCGGCAGACGAAGATCTGACTTACAATTCTTCCACTAGGGAGATAGTTTGGAATGCGGACAGAGTTTCTAGAGGCGCGGGGATAAATGGAGTAGCTCGTTCTGTCGCCTTTCAGTTGGCTTTCAAGCCCTCGGTTTCTCAGATTGGCACGAGCCCGACTATTATCAATGACGCGATTTTGACTGGGCATGACGATTTTGCTAATGTAGATGTGAGAGTAAACAAAGCCGGACTTTCTACCAAGCTTGATAGTGACGAAGCGTTTCCCCAGAACGGAGGTGTCGTGGTTCCATAAGTTATAAAGTAAAATGACAAAAGAAAATAAAAAAGAAGATAAAGATAATGAGTTAATGGAAAAAATAGTTTCCCTCTGCAAAAGACGCGGATTTATTTTCCAAGGCTCGGAGATATATGGAGGACTGGCGGGAACTTACGATTATGGTCCGCTTGGCTCAATATTAAAAAAGAATATTGAAGATTCTTGGGTAGATTATTTCGTGCGTAGCAGAGAAAATATTTATCTGATAGACACGCCCATCTTGATGCATCCAAGGGTGTGGGAAGCTTCAGGTCACGTAGAAAACTTCGTGGATCCTGTTTCAAAATGTAAGTCTTGCGGACATAGCTTTCGTACGGACCAAATAGAAAACAAAGAAGCCTGTCCAGACTGCGGTGGAAAATTAAGTGTGCCAAATAATTTTAACTTGATGCTTGAAACTAGAATGGGCGCGTCGGAAGAAACAGCGATCAAGACTTACTTGAGGCCGGAAGAGGCTCAAAGTATGTTTGTTAATTTTAAAAATGTTTTACAATCCTTGTCGCCCAAAATACCTTTTGGCATAGCGCAAATAGGAAAAGCTTTCAGAAACGAAATAACCCCCAGGGATTTTACTTACAGATTGCGTGAATTTGAAATAATGGAATTTGAATATTTTATCCATCCGAATGCTCCATGGGAATCTTACTTTGATAACTTTTTACTTGAACAAAAGGAATGGCTTTCCAGAATTGGTGTTGATGTAAAAAAACTTCATCCATTTGAGCACCCCAAAGAGGGACGAGCACACTATAGTATAAAAACGATAGATTTAGAATTTGAATATCCGTTTGGAATCAAAGAACTGACAGGCTTATCACACAGGGGAGATTATGACTTAAAGAGACATCAAGAATTTTCCGGTGAAAAAATGGAGGTACTGGATGAAACAACGGGAGAGAAATTTGTTCCACATGTTATAGAACCGACTGTTAGTATAGATAGAGCTATTCTAGCGCTCCTTTGTTCTGCTTATAGAGAAGATGGGGAGGGAGACAGTACAAGGGTTTATCTAAAATTACCCCCATCAGTCGCTCCGTATAAGGCAGCTGTTTCTCCGTTATTAAAAAATAAACCAGAGCTTGTTTCTTACGCAAAAAACGTATTTACAGAATTAAAAAAAGAATTTGGCTGGGTGGCTTGGGACGACAATGGCAACATTGGCAAGCGTTATCGTCGCCAAGATGAAATAGGCACACCATTTTGCATCGTGGTGGACTTTGATACGCTCTCGGATGATGCGGTGACTGTGCGTGATCGCGATACAGGGGAACAGGAGAGAATAAAGGTAGCTGAGCTTGTTAAATATATAAAAAACAAGATAAATTAGTCACCACCAGCACCCCCTCCTAGCCTCCCCCTTGGCGAAGGGGGAGGAAAATGCAAATGCCCATACTCCACAATCATCCAGTTTTAAAACCTCGGAGAGTTGAGTTACGAAAAAATCAAACTCAGCAAGAAGTTATTTTGTGGGCATATTTGCGTGGCGCTCAATTGGGTTTTAAATTCAAACGCCAACATTCTATAGGACCCTATATTTTGGATTTTTATTGTCCTGATAAAAAACTAGCAATTGAATTGGATGGAGCACAGCATCTTGATAACAAAGAATACGATCAAGAAAGAGATAATTATCTCTTGACCTTAGATATAAAGACAGTTCGCTTTTGGAATAGTGAGATAACTAATAACATAAGTGGAGTTTTACAAGAAATTGTTAGTAGGTTGAGTTCGCCCTCCCATTAGCCAAGGGGAGGGTTGGGGTGGGGTGCTATCTGTGGTAATATGATTCATATGAAATTCTCAAAAAAAGTTTTAAAAAATGGACTGCGGGTTGTTACTATTCCGATGAAGGAGAATCCTACGGCAACAGTGCTTGTCTTGGTAGAAGCCGGGTCCAAATATGAAGAGAAAAGAAATAACGGAATTTCTCACTTTTTGGAGCATATGTGCTTCAAGGGCACGGTGAAGAGGCCTAAGGCTATTGATATTTCAAAAGAGTTAGATGCATTGGGCAGTCAGTACAACGCTTTTACCGGACAAGAATATACAGGATACTATGCAAAATCTGATGCAAAACACTTCAGTAAAATTTTTGATGTGGTGTCAGATATTTATTTGAATTCCACTTTTCCGGAGGCTGAAATGCAAAAGGAAAAGGGTGTGATTATAGAAGAAATAAATATGTACGAAGATTTGCCGAACAGGCACGTGCAGGATTTGATGATGGAGTTGCTCTATGGAGACGCCCCGGCTGGATGGAACATAGCCGGTTCCAAGAAAAATATTTTGAATATGAAACGCGACGATTTTGTTAATTACAAAAAAGCTCATTATTTACCTGAAGCCACTGTGCTCATAGTAGCAGGAGCGGTGACAGAAAAAGAAGTATTGCGTGAGGCGAATAAAATTTTCGGTTCTGTGAAACGAGGCAAGAAAATGAGCAAAGTAAAAGTGAAAGAAGCTCAAAGCAAGCCTGAAGCGTTGATAAGTTTCAAGCAGACGGACCAGACACATTTCGTCTTGGGTGTGCGCACTTATGACCTGTTTAGTAAAAACAATGCCGTGCTCTCGGTCCTGGGGGGAGTCTTGGGCGGAGGAATGAGTTCTAGACTTTTCCAAAAGCTCAGAGAAGAAATGGGCGTCGGGTATTATGTGCGGGCTTACAACGACACTTATACCGACCACGGATTTTTCCAGATTTCCGCCGGGGTGGACAATAAAAGAATAAATGAAGTTCTCTCGGCAGTCTTGGAAGAATGTAAAAAATTAAAAAATGAAAAGGTGGGGGAAGAGGAATTAAATAAAGTGAAAGAATGCCTAATAGGCAATATGAAGCTTTCCCTGGAATCAAGCGATGACATCGCCAATTTCTACGGTGGACAAGAGCTTCTGAAGCGGAAATCCCGCAATATGGAAGAAAAAGCTCTAGAAATACGTAAGGTTACAGCAGCACAAATTCAAAATCTGGCCGGAGAAATCTTTCAAAACAAAAAGCTGAATTTGGCGCTCATTGGGCCGTTTAAGGAAAAGGTTCCATTCTTGAAGATTCTTAAATTCTAGTTTTTGTGCTATTATATTTTTATGTCTGAGAAAGGAAATATTACTTCTGTTTCAGTGTCTACCGGCAGCATAGTCCGAGCTGTTCTGATTCTTATCTCTGTGTTCCTGTTTTGGTTCTTGCGAGATTTGGTTTTAGTGGTTTTGACCGCTATCGTGATTGCTTCTTTTATGGAATCATCCGTGCCCCATTTCCAAAAGATAGGAATTGGCAGAATCTTGGGTATTGTAATAACGTATGCCGTGTCGTTGTCCATTTTGTCGGGAATGTTTTATCTCTTTGCTCCGCTTTTAATAACAGAAATTTATAACTTCTCCACTTTCTTAGCCTCTTATGCTCCCGATGTTTCCATATTGAATTTTTTCAAAAACGAAGCGTTTTCCGGGGCGAAAGATGTGGTGAGCAGTCTGGGAGGAGACTTTTCTGTCTCGTCGCTTCTGTCTGTGTCCAAGACTTTCATTTTGAATTTGTCTGGAGGATTCTTTACCACCATCTCTGTGGCTTTCGGAAGCATCTTCAACTTTTTCCTGATTATCGTTCTTTCTTTTTATCTTTCAATCCAAGAAAAGGGGATAGAGAATTTCCTTCGTATCATTATTCCTATTTCCTATGAAAATTACGTGGTTGACCTGTGGGCGCGCTCAAGCCGCAAGATAGGCCTCTGGGTAAAGGGGCAGATGCTTCTCGGTGTTGTGGTGGGTATTTTGATCTATCTAATACTCTCGCTTGTCGGAATACAGTACGCGCTCTTGCTTGCCATCATCGCGGGAATAATGGAGATGGTGCCTTACGGTATTTTAGTCGCTTTGGTTCCGACTTTTTTCTTCTCGTACATTTCCGACGGACTGGGAAGCGCCGTAATGGTTACCGGAGCCTATATCATTGTTCACCAATTTGAAGTTTTCCTTTTTGCTCCACTTATTATCAAGAAGATAGTGGGTCTTTCGCCTATTGTCATTATCTTGGCGGTGGTGATAGGCTTTGAATTGGGCGGAGTTTGGGGAGCCATTCTCTCTATCCCGATGTCTGTGATTTTGATGGAATTTTTGAATGATATTGAGAAAGACAAGACTCTATTAAAAACAAGCGATGAAAAAAACTAGTTTCTACATTACAACGACTCTTCCGTACGTAAACGCGGACCTCCATATGGGGCATGCGCTGGAATTTGTGCGGACGGATGTCATCGCCAGATACAAAAAACTGCAAGGTTTTGATGTTTTTTTTAACACTGGCACGGACGAGCACGGAATGAAGATTTACGAGAAAGCTCTCTCACAGGGCAAACAGCCACAAGAATTCGTAGACGAGAACTTTTTAAAATTCAAAGAATCAGTGAAAATTTTCGGGATGGATGAAGAAATTTTGCATTTTGTCCGCACGACAGATAAACATCACATAAAGTCCGCGCAAGAATTCTGGAAGAGGGTGAATGACAATGGATATATCTATAAGAAAAATTATGAAGCGAAATATTGTGTCGGTTGCGAAGAAACGAAGAGTGATTCCGAACTCGTAAATGATGAATGCCCCGTGCACCCTGGCCGTCCGCTTGAAATTATTGAAGAAGAAAATTACTTTTTCAAGTATAGTGAATTTGGTGAAAAACTTTTGAAATTTTACGAAGAAAATCCGAATTTTGTCGTGCCCGATTTTCGCTTTAATGAAATGAAGGCTTTTGTCTCTCGCGGGCTACAAGATTTCTCTATTTCACGCTTGAAATCAAAGATGTCTTGGGGCATACCGGTGCCGGGGGATGAAGAGCACGTGATGTATGTGTGGTTTGATGCACTTACGAATTATATTTCTACCCTAGGTTGGCCAGACTCCCACCACCCCGCCCTAAAGGGCACCCCTCCTCAGGCAGGAGGGGAGGATTTGTTTGAAAAATATTGGGTGAATGGAAACCCGACGCAATATTGTGGGAAAGATAATACTCGTTTTCAATCTGCAATGTGGCAAGCGATGCTGATGGCTGCCGGTGTAAAAAATACACATCAAATAGTAGTGAATGGATTTATTACAGCGGATGGAGGAGTAAAAATGTCTAAAACTTTGGGCAATGTCGCAGATCCGACGGGATTGGTCGCGGAATACGGCACCGACGCGCTCCGCTATTTCCTTTTGCGAGAAGTTTCTTCCTTTGAAGATAGTCCCTTCACAATGGAACGCTTTAAAGATGCTTATAATTCTGGATTGGCAAATGGGTTGGGGAATTTAACTTCACGAATACTTACATTATCAGAAAAATATTTAGAAAAGTGTCCAGAGATTGGAGAGGAGACAGATTTCACAGAATATTTTAGTTTTTTTGAAAAATTTGACATCAAACAAGCGACGGACTTTGTCTGGGATAAAATTGGCGAACTGGATAAATCTATCCAAGAAACAGAACCGTTTAAAGTTGTAAAAATAGATGAGAAAAAAGGGAAAGAATTAATTTCCGATATGGTTATTCGTTTGTATAAAATAGTAAAGATGTTAGAACTAATATTGCCTGAAACTTCTCAAACAATCCAAGAGTTAATTAAAGCCAACAAAAAACCCGAGAAACCTTTGTTTTTAAGAAAAGATTGAGAACCTCACCCCCAACCCCTCTCCTTATTAAGGAGAGGGGAATAAATTACATGACAACAATAAAACATATAGAATTCTGGGTTTCGAAGCTTGCTGTTTCTTTAAATTTTTATGAAAACCTATTTCAAGTCATTGATTGGCAAAAGATAAATGAAAATGGGTTTAGTAATGGAGAAACAAAAATTTATTTTATAGAACAACCTTTTGGGTTTATCAAAAGTGCAGGACCACGTCATATTTGTTTTCTTGCTGAATCTAGGAGTGTCGTAGATAAAGTGGCGGAATTCTTGATAAGTAATAATGGAAATATTATTAGGGGTCCAGTTGATTATATTTACAAAAACAAAACCGCTTATACTGTAGATTTTAAAGACCCAGATGGATATATTTTAGAGGTTGCAACTAAAAGTCAGTAGAGCTTATTCATCATATGACGGTTTTCTATAATAAGACAAAAAATTTAACCAAGCGTGTTTTATTAAGGCGATCTCAAACCAAGGAAGAAGAAATTCTTTGGGGTAAATTAAGAAATAATCAGTTAGGTTTAAAAATAAAAAGACAGTATTCCGTGGGTCCGTATGTTTTGGATTTTTATTGTCCGTTAAAAAAGTTGGCGATTGAGATTGATGGTTCACAGCATATTGAAAATAAAGAATATGACATTGAAAGATCCGATTATTTATCTGTATTTGGTATAAAAGTAATTCGTTTTTGGAATAATGAAGTAAATGTTAATATAGATAGTGTATTAAAGAAAATTATCAATGAATTAAATTCACCCTCTCCTTAATAAGGAGAGGGCAGGGTGAGGTTCTTAATTGAATTAATCCATGATCCCCAAATACATAGACATCCATAGCCACGTGAATTTTACCGCTTTTGACGCCGACAGAGACGAGGTTATTAAGCGTGCTCTAGACAACGACACTTGGTTTATGAATGTGGGTACACAGATAGATACTTCGAGGAGGGCAGTTGAGTTGGCAAATAAATACAAAGAAGGCGTGTACGCTATTGTCGGACTTCATCCTATCCACACCGGAGCCTCATTTCATGACGAAAAAGAATTAGGAGAAGGAGGAAAAGAATTTACTTCTCGTGGAGAAACTTTTGACAAAGAAGCTTATAGGGAGCTTTTGAAAGACCCTAAGGTGGTGGCGATAGGGGAATGTGGACTGGATTATTATCATATGGATGAAGAGTCTATAAAAAAACAAAAAGAAAATTTTATCGCGCAGGTGGAATTGGCAAACGAGACAGAAAGACCATTAATGATTCACGTGAGGAATAATTATGACCCGCCTGTGGGCGAGGCAGGAGAAAAAAATAAAAATGCATACGCCGACATTTTGGAAATTTTGAAACAACACGCGAAAGTCAAAGGAGTGGTTCATTTTTTTGAGGGCGACCTGGAAGATGCGAAAAATTTTATAGCCTTTGGGTTTATGATTTCTTTTACCGGCGCCATTACCTATCCTCCCAAGAAAAGTGGCAGAAGTTGCGACTACGAGGGGATAATTAAAGATCTTCCACTTGATATGATACTAACAGACACGGATTCTCCATATATGGCGCCTGTGCCGTATAGAGGCAAACGCAACGAACCTGTTTATGTGGCAGAAATAGTTAAAAGAATCGCCGAAATCAAGAAACTTCCCGAGGAGGAGGTGGCGAAGGCTATTGTGGCGAATGCCAAACGACTTTTCGGAATCTAGGCCCCCTCTCCTTATTAAGGAGAGGGCTGGGGTGAGGTGAATTGCTTTTTTAAAAAGTTTTTGCTACTATGAAACCTATGCAGGATAACGAAATTAAAGACGAAATCGCATCAAACGATGCGGACACGGGAGTAAACGAGAGGGTATACGAACTCGGATATCTTTTAGTGCCTTCAATTACCGAAGAAAATTTACCGGTTATGTACGGCAACGTCAAAGAACTCGTATCTTCTTTCAAGGGAGAAATTATTTCCGACGAAATGCCGAAAATTATTCCACTTGCTTACTCTATGGTCAAAGTCATCTCCAATGTCCGCAACAAATTTAACACTGCATATTTCGGCTGGACCAAATTCGTTATGGATTCAGATAAGGTCTTGGAATTAAAGAAGAAGCTTGACCTTGACCCTAACTTTGTAAGATTTTTGATATTAAAGACAGTAAAAGAAAACACCATCGCGGCCAAAAGGTTCGTGGGAAGGGATGCAGGACATAAGAGAGTGCCCAATACACATAAAACCGTAGAAGGAGAAGAAGCTGTTCCTATAAACAAAGAAGAGATTGATAAAGAAATAGACGCGATGATTGCGGTGTAAGATAATTACAAATTATAAATTTTAAATTACGAATCATGTATTTAAACAAAGCAATTTTAATAGGAAATCTTACTCGCGATCCGGAACTTCGCTCTCTTCCTTCGGGTATAAAAGTCTGCACCTTTTCTTTGGCTACCAATCGTGTCTGGAAAGACAAGAGTGGCGCTCGCCAAGAAGCTACTGATTATCACAATGTCGTGGTTTTCGGACGCCAAGCTGAGACGGTGGCGCAATATATGAAGAAAGGAAGCTCCATCTTAGTTGAGGGCAGAATGCAAACCAGGAGTTGGGATGATAAAACCAGTGGAGAAAAGAAATACCGTACCGAAGTCGTCGCTGACCGCACTCAGTTTGGTCCCAAAGGAGGAAATACCGGAGGAAATGGAGGCACAAACAGCGTAGGCTCCAAAGCCCCTGTCAGTGAGGGAGAAGTTGACGCTATAGAATACCCGGAAGAAGACATTAATTCAGAGGACATACCATTTTAATCAATAAAAAATTATGAAACAAGATTATTTTTCAGCCAACAACATAAAATACATAGACTACAAGGATATTGAAATCTTAAAGAAATTTTTAAATCCAAACGGCAAGATTGTAAGCCACAAGAGGTCCGGCGTCACTTCCAAGAATCAGCGCGCTCTCACTTCCGCCATCAAGCATGCGAGGTTTATGGGCCTGCTTCCTTTCGTAGTTAAGTAAAGTAGTTATCCACACCCATACTCCCGGGATATGGGAATTCCCATATCCCGGGAGTATGGTCTGCATATTTTTTATGTCACAACTTCAATACAACGAAATTCGCGAGAAAAAAATAATCATTCATGATGATGAGCCTTGCGAGGTGGTGGAGTCTCACGTTGCCCGCACTCAGCAAAGGAAACCTCAAAATCAGGTAAAATTGCGAAGTCTGATTTCCGGGAAAGTTTTCCCTGCCACTTATCACGTAGCTGACTCAGCCGATGAAGCGGATATCGTAAAACGCGATACCACTTTCTTGTATCACAACAAACCTGCCCGCAATGCTTCGCATAGCGATGCAGGCGGGGGAGAGTATTGGTTCTGCGATCCAGAAGACAAGAGTAAGAGATTCAAACTAGATGAAGCGCTTATCGGGAACGCGGCTAAATTTTTAAAACAAAATGAAAATGTCACCACTTTGGTGTGGGACAATGACGACGAGGAGGTGGTGATAAAGGTTTCTCTGCCTATCAAGATGGAGTTCAAAGTCAAAGAAGCTCCTCCGGCGGTGAGAGGGGACACCTCTAAAGGCGGAAATAAAATAATCACGCTTGAAAACGGCACTACTTTAAACGCTCCAATGTTCGTAAGTGAAGGAGATGTGATTCGTGTAAATACCGAGACCGGCGACTACGTCGAGCGAGTTTAGGCTTCCTCGGCAAACTTCTTTTTAATTTCCTTCAAGATTTCCTTGGAGATTTTTTCGTTTTCTTTTAGGAAAGTGCGAGTAGAGTCATAACCCACGCCCAATTTTACTTTTTCCCTTGCCTCGCCGGAGCCTTTGGCGGAGGCGGGTTCTTTTTCTCCACTGGGAGTATAGAAGTACGAATTTCCGCTTTTTTCTATAATTTTAAATTTTTCTCCGAGGGCCATTATCTCGCCCTCTTTAGAGATGCCTTCGTTGTAAATGATATCAAATTCCGTCTGCTTAAATGGAGCCGCGACTTTGTTTTTTACCACCTTCACACGAGTGCGTGAGCCCACGATTTCTTCTCCCTTTTTAATTTGAGCAATTTTACGGATATCAAGGCGTACTGAAGTATAGAACTTGAGAGCCTTGCCTCCCGGAGTCGTTTCTGGGTTGCCGAACATCACTCCTATCTGCATACGGATTTGGTTGATGAAAATGACACAAGTTTTAGACCTGGCGACGATGGCGGTCAGTTTGCGGAGCGCTTGCGACATCAATCGGGCCTGTTTGCCCACATGATAAGCTCCCATATCTCCTTCTATCTCGTCTTTCGGGGTGAGAGCGGCGACAGAATCCACCACCACTACGTCAATTTTCCCCGTGCGCACGAGACTTTCCACTATTTCTAGCGCCTGTTCGCCGTTGTCTGGCTGAGAGATGAGCAAATCATTTATATTTACTCCGAGTTTCTTTGTGTATTCCGGGTCCATTGCGTGCTCCGCGTCTATGTAGGCGCATACTCCGCCCAACTTTTGCGCTTCCGCCACGATGTGGAGCGATAGGGTAGTCTTACCGGAAGATTCCGGACCGAATATTTCAATAATTCTTCCGCGAGGAATTCCGCCTACACCGAGCGCCATATCCAAGCCGATAGAGCCGGTCGGGATGGTGTTGATGTTGACCTTCGGGGTGTCACCTAATTTCATTATGGAACCTTCTCCGAATTTTGTCTGAATGGCCTTCAGGGTATCGCTAAGCACTGATCCGTTCATGGTTTTTTCTTCCTTTTTCTCTTTTTTTGTTTTATTCATTGTTTTTAAAGATTACTTATAATTCAGCCTCTTCGGCTGATCCGCCGATGAGGCGGAAATTTTTTTCGTCCATGTAGCCGAATTTATCTTGGGCTTTGATGGTGACTATATTATACCCTGGCAGGAGGGCTATTGTCTCGTTGAAATTTCCTTCTTGGTCTATTGAAATTTCCCGTCCATTTAAGGTTAATTTTATGGCATTTCTCGCGTTTCCCGTCAGTTTTACTATGTTATCCGTGAAGACTGCTCCGTCCGACAAGTTCACTTCCGTAATCTTTATCCCAAAAATTAAATCTTTAGAAATAAAAATGGCGTAAATAATAATTAAAATAAAAAAAACAGAAAAACCCGCTATTTTGATTATTTTTTTAATGTCTTGATTCATTGTTTTTAGTTCCGGTCATTGCTTTTACGAATGGTCTGGGGATTTTTTCCGAGGACCTGAGTAAAAACAATGACCGGAACTTAGATCACATTTTCCCCATCTTCTGTTCTTTCTACTTTTTCCAACACCTCTCTCGGCTTTGCGCCGTCTCCTGGACCAATCACTCCGCGTTCTTCCAGTTTATCCATCAGTCTAGCCGCGCGCGCATATCCCAATTTCAATTTTCTTTGCAAATAAGAAGTGGAAGCTTTTCCCGCCTCCATCACGCAGGCTCGGGCCTCTTCATACATTTCATCATCGTCATCCATATCATCGTCATCAAGCGAAGCCTCAAAAATGCTTTTATCGGCAGAGATAGAGCCCGCGGTTAGGGTTATCTCTTCTGTCACCTCGTCCGCATAGGCATCCGCCAAATATTTCACTACTTTTTTCACCTCTACTTCGGAGATGAAAGCACTCTGCAGACGTTCTGGCTGAGCTTCACCCGAAGAGTAGAGCATATCACCGGCGCCCAAGAGCTTTTCCGCTCCGCCTGTATCCAATATCGTGCGGGAGTCTATCTGAGAAGAAACTTTCAGCGCGATACGGGCGGGGATGTTCGCCTTGATGAGTCCCGTGATGACATTCACCTCTGGGCGTTGTGTGGAGAGTATCAAGTGTATGCCCACTGCTCGTGACATCTGTGCCAGACGCACGATGGCCGCTTCCAATTCTCTCGGGTAAGTGCTCATAATATCCGCCAGTTCGTCTATGATGATGACAATATAAGGCAGGCGATCAACCCCACCTGACCTCCCCTTATCAGGGGAGGTATCCTCATTCTCTCCCCCTGCCAAGGGGGAGCTGGAGGGGGTCTTTTGCTTATTTTTGCCCCAAACATTACTATGATAAGACTCTATGTCTCGTACGGATTCCGCCTCTAATATATCGTAACGGCGGTCCATCTCTTTGGCTGCCCATTTTAAGGCTAGAATAGTCTTTTTTGCTTCAGTAATTACGGGCGTGAGCAGGTGAGGGATGTTTTTATAAAGAGTTAATTCCACGCGTTTCGGGTCTATCAATATGAGCTTCAAATCTTCCGGGCCATTCCTATATAGAAGGGAAGTAATCATAGAATGAATGGTTACCGATTTTCCTGAGCCAGTCGTGCCGGCCACGAGCGCGTGTGGCATCTTCGCCAAATTACCGAAGACCGCTTTGCCGGAAATATTGCGTCCGAGCGCGATGGTGAGTGGCTTCGGAGAATTCTGGAACTTATCATCGGAGAGGAGAGTGGCGAGCCCGACTATTGATTTGGATTTATTCGGAATTTCAATACCGACGAGAGACTTGCCTGGGATGGGAGCTTCTATGCGGATAGGATGCGCCGCGAGGGAGAGTGCGAGGTCGTTCTGTAGTCCCACGATGCGGGAGAGCTTCACTCCTTCGGCTGGCTTAAGCGCGTAGCGGGTGACTGTCGGTCCGATAGTTATCTCATCCATTTCCACTTCAATGCCGAAGTTCGCGAGAGTACGCTTTATGATATTCGCGTTAGCCTTGATGTCGCCGGTGTTCGGTTTACCTTTATCTTCCTCAAGCAAATCAAGCGGGGGAGGAACGTAATTAGTATTTAGCTTGTAGCTTTTTGCTTTTAGCTTGGGGAGTTCAAATTCTTCTTCCCCTCCTTGTTGAGGAGGGGTGCTCTTTAGAGCGGGGTGGTTCTTTTTAGAATTACCACCCCCATCCCCCTCCTCATTGAGGAGGGGAGTAGAAACTTTTTCCACTTCTTCCATTTCATCTTCATTTAAATCAGAGGTGAACTCTTTTTCTTTCTTCGTAAACAATGCCTTGATTCTCGTGAAAAGCGAACCGAAGGAAAGCTTGGCGTCAAACATTATCAGAACTGAAATTATTAAAATTGCTCCGAGGAAAACGAGACTGGCATATACATCAAACAGAGAGACGAATGGTGTAGATAAAATTTCTCCGAAAAATCCGCCGGAATGGTTCCCCGAAGCGATGTCTATCATCCCCAAACCCGAGAGCAGAAACAAAATACCGGAGATGACGCGAGTCCATCCGATGTCTGGCACTTCTGATTTTATAAATGAACTTCCGAGCAAGACGAGGAGAGTAGGTAATAGGATATATCCGACGCCGAGCAAGTATTCCAGTTTTTCAAAAATAAAAAGACCCGCCACTCCAGCGATATCAAAGTAGGTCATCAGGAAGAATACTGCTAGAACAAAAAATACAACTGCGATGATTCCGTGTTTAGTTTGCGTTTTTAATCCACTCGTAAATTTTTTTTCGTATTTATCACCCTTCCTTCCATTTCCATTTTTTGCCATATAAAACTATTTTACCACGCGCTAGGCACTAGGCGCTAGGCATTAGGCTTTAGCTTTTTATTTTTTTTGTATTGTATTTTGCTAGAGCCTAGTGCCTAAAGCCTAGGGCCTGAGAAAATGCTCTTGCATTTTCTAGTGTCTTATATATAATGGACAAATGTTGGGAGAAGAAAAAAATCTCAAGAACCTCCAAAAGGACACAAACTCACCCCTACCCAACCTCCCCCTTATTAAGGGGGAGGAGCCAGGAGGGGGTGGGCTTTATCCCAAGACCGACAAGCTCATTACCGCTCTCTATATGGTCACGGACATTATTGATAAAGACGAGCCTCTTAGAAATAAATTAAGGACATTGGGCACAGAAATCATATCGGACATGCGCTCTTTAGAAGAAAGTAGGGCTGGACATATGGCGTCCGTTATACTTGGAAAAGTAGGGGACATCGTGTCCTTTCTGGACATCGCAGGCACTATGAATATAGTCTCTGGAATGAATTGTGATATTCTGAGGAAGGAATTTTTTAAATTAAAACAAAGCATTACAGACTCTATCCCAAAGGTTGAAATTTTAAATAAAAAAATTGATATAGCGGAGTTGTTTGAAGATGGGATTCCTCCCCTCCTTAATGAGGAGGGGGCAGGGGGTGGTAATTCTTTAATCACCACCTCGCCCTTCGGGCACTCCTCCTCCACAAGGAGGAGAGGAGTTTCTAAAGGACATCATTCTAGTCTAGGTGTCCAAAAGGCGGGGACGCTTATGAAGGCCATCAAGGGGATATCCGGAGCGCACAATTTTGATTTGTTAAAGAAACAAAGACGCGAAGATATATTAAATATAATAAAGATTCTAGGCGGGAACGCCACTATAAAGGACATAAAGGACAAAGTGCACACCTTGCCTGGTCAGGTGGGGTCCCTGGACTCTCATAGCGAAAAGACACTCCAAAGAGAGCTCGTATCTATGGTCTCTGATGGTGTTCTTAAGAAGGAGGGTTCCAAGCGTTGGAGCAGATATTTCATTAAATAGATTAACCCCCCTTATTCCCCCTTGTCAGGGGGAAACCATTCGCCTCCCCTGATAAGGGGAGGTTGGAGGGGTTTTATCTTCTTTGCATTTTGCATTAAATTATGATAAGATGTGTCTATGGATATTGGTGTAAAAAGCTAGTTATCCACATAATACATTGCTCTATTTAGGAGCTGTATTATAATATGAATGTGATTATGGAGTGCACGAAAGTGTATTCTGCATTCACAAATTGTATTTATTTTCTCTTCATCTTCTCTTCAGATTTCGTCGAAAAAATCTTTAGCGAAAGGAGTGAAAATAAGGAAGGATCATTGAAAACTTAATAGCTATGTTTTCAATGTAGTTTATCTCTGTTCGTTATTTCGTAATCCGCTACATTATTAAAATTTATTAGTTAGAAGCGGAAGGGGAATAACGATAAGAAAAAATACGCCTTTAGTTTTGTCGAAACTTATTAATGGCGTAGAAATTAGAAAAAATTTATGAGTAAATTATTAAAATCAAAATTTCTTCTAGGAGTTATGGTTGTAGCAATAATGGTTGTTGGATTCGCAGCAGTGTCTGTGAACTCAGCTTCAGCTGATTGTACAATCACAACTACTTTAAGAGCAGGTTCAGTAGGCGCAGAAGTTTCTTGCCTACAGACAATAATCGGTGCTACAGCTGATGGCAAATTTGGTCCTATGACCAAGGCTGCTGTTATGGCTTGGCAAGCAGGTCATGGTCTAGTTGCTGACGGAGTTGTCGGCGCTATGTCTCGTGCAGCTTTGATGGGTGCACCTACAGGAAACTTTCCAGCAGGATGTACTTCAGCTTCCGGATTCAGTGCAACAACTGGAGTAGCATGTAATACTGGTACTTCAGCAGGACTTCCAGCAGGATGTTCTTCAACAGCAGGATACTCTCCTCTGACAGGAACAAAATGCGATAGTTCAACTGGTTCATCTTCTGATGGTTCATTAGAGGGTGGAGCAGGATCAATCACTCTTACTGCCAAGTCAACTTACTCTAACGAGGAAGTTGTAGCTGGTGATGAAGATGTAGCTGTTCTTGGTTTCGAGGTTGAAGCTGATGATGAATCAGACGTAGAAATCACTTCTGCAAAAGTTGAATTTTTCAATTCAAACACAGCAAGTTCACGCCGACTAGAAGATTATGCTGATTCAGTGTCTATCTTTATGGGCGGTGAAAAAGTTGGTGAAGCTGATGCAGATGATTTTTCTGAAACTAGCAATTACTACTCAAAAACTATTGCTCTTGACGGCGCGGTTATCGATGCTGGTGAGACAGAAGTCTTTTATGTAGCTGTTACAGCATCAAGCAATCTTGACTCAGGTGATATTGACACTGACGTCTGGGGCGCTGACCTTATAAGCGTACGCTTTGAGGATGCGGATGGAGTTACAACAACAGAAGCAGGTAGTGCGGCTAGCGCTGACGAAGCAGGTGCATTCGAAAGAGATTTCGATTTCGATGACCTTGCAACTTCAGGTGACCTTGAATTGAAACTCACTGCAGCTTCTGCCAACCCTGACGCTGCAAACGTTGAGGTTGATACTACTGCTACCACTGATGTAACTATGCTTGAGTTTACTTTGAAAGCGGAAGGTTCAGACATGACTGTTGACGCTATTGAAATGACAGGTACTGTCGTAGGCGTTGATGATACTTGGGCTGATATGGTTTCCTCTCTCTCTCTGGAAATGGAAGGCGATGAGGTTGACTCAATTTCTGCCTATGCTGACGCCGTTGACGACCTTACTGGTGATCTTCATTTCACCAATCTTGACTTGTTGATTGATGAGGGAGACACGGTAAACTTCAAGGTTGTTGCAAAGATTCGAGCTATTGCTGCCGAAGCTGGTGATGATACCTTTGAACAAGGTGATACTTTCGTAGTAAGCTTCCCTACAGCAGACCTAGAAGATGCTGACACTGATGTAGAAGATGCGAACGGTGATGCAGTCGGCGCTGCCGACCTTACCGGTTCCGCTATCGGTGAAATTCAGACATTCTTCAGTTCTGGTGTGATAGTAGACATGGGTACAGTTACTTACGAGACAGTTACTGATGGCGCTGATACTACTCAAGTTACATACAACATTCCGTTGACTGTAACTGCGTTTGGTGACACTCGCTACTTGGGACTTTCAGCTGACAAAGAAGCAGCCGTTGCTTCTATCTCTGCCAGCCAGGCATTCTCATATGCCTTCCAAGATACAGCAGCTCCTTCTACAGACTTGATGGCTGGTACTAGCTCTTCAACATTCACATGTAGTGCGGATATTGAAGCTACTACCGCTTATCGTCTAGACGAGGGTGATGCAGTAACCTGTACGCTTCAAGTGATTCTTACTGTACCAGAAAACCTAGCCACCTCAATGCGCGTGCATGTGGAAGGGGTACAGACTTATCTAGCTGCAGCCTTGGCTGACGGTGTTGACGAGTTGATTCAATCATTGACTCCTGTTGAAGACTTCCAGACTGGTTATAAGTTTATAACTAGCTAGTAGTTTAGACAGCTCTGGTTAATACACCTTAAAAAGTATTACAAACAAACCCCCGACTCTTACGAGAGTCCGGGGTTTTTTGTATTTTATTTATAAAAATAAGTTATCCACAGTGTGTAATAGTGTTATTGCTTGTATTTAATTGTATAATTGTAATGTTGATTATATCAACTCAAGTCTTTTTGTTGTAGATTATTATTAGCAATTATTAGTAATATAAATTATATGTTAAATAAAAAAATGTTTCGTTTAGTTTCTTTTTTCTCTGTTCTTGTTTTAGCGGTCGTGGTTCTCGGCTCTTCGCCTGACAGTGCATATGCTAACACATGTACATTCGTAGGAGATGGCGATTGGCATACTATTGGCAATTGGTCTGGTTGCGGAGGAATTCTTCCACAAGCGGCTGATAGCGTAGTTATTCCTACTGGGTCCGTGGTTACCATGAGCGGAAGTTCTACTATAACTGCTCTTACATTTAATGATGCTGTGGCTGCGGCAAACAGTCTTGCGTTAACCGGCAACACCCTCACTGTTTCTGGAGCTACTACATACACTGCTACTACAGGCGCAGCAGGTTCAAGTATCGCAGTAGGTACTGGAACATTTTCCACCGATACTCTTGTTATTAGCGACGGAGCTGCGGCTGGTAATATGGTTCTTAGTGTTAGCACAGGAACAATTACCGTTACCGGAGATGTGAGCGGTACTTGGACTGATGCCGCACAAGTTCAGTTTACTTCTACTGGAGACAGTGATATGAATTTCGGTGGTCATTTTCCTTCTGGTGCAACTTTAGATGGTACTGGAGGAAGAATCACTTTCAATTCAGCTGATGCACAAAATATCGGCGCTTACACCACATATAACAATGTGACTAAATCTGGAGCTGGTACGGCAACTTTGCTCGGTGCTACGACTTTCGGAGGTACTCTTACCTTAACTGCGGGAACTATCGCTACTAATACACAAACATTCACAGTAACTGGTGCATCTTCTATTACCGGAACGATAACTTTCAGTACAGGCGTAAAAACTTTCACCGGCAACGTTACTTTAAATAGTGGCGCTGTATGGGATGGATCAATAGGTGCTGGTACTTATACCATTGGTGGTGATTGGACAAACAATGCTACGACCTTTACTGCAAGCACAGGGCTTCACACATTCAATGGAGCTACCACCAAGACCATCGGTGGTACTACAGCAACTATAATCCCTAGCGTTACAATTGTTACTGGAAACCATTCTGTTGATGCTAGTAGCACACTGACAGTAGCTACAGCTTTGACCGTCACTGGAGCTGGAATTACTCTTACCAACAACGGCGCAATTACAGCCACCGCGTCTTTGACAGGTACTGGAGGAATAATAAATGGGGCGACTGGTACTTTGACTATTGGTGATGATGTTGTAGATATTACTGTGTTTACCGCTACAGCAGCTGGAAATACGGTGGTGTATAACTTGGCTGGAGCACAAACAGTGCGGGATGGAACTACCAGCACTTACAGCAACTTGACACTTTCCGGAAGCGGCACAAAAACTCTCACCGCTGCTACGATCATTGGTCAAACTTTGTCTATTGCTCCAACCGGCACAGCTACAGCTACTTTAGTAGGAAATGCCAACACTGCAAACAAACTAAAACTTGCAGGTTCTACAAAGACCTCAGGTACCTGGGGTTCAACTGGTTCCACTCTCCCAGCTGCGCATACAAATAATACCTACTTCTTAGTGGGGGCAACAGGAAGTATTGATGTTGCTCATAGTGGCACCAGTACAGTAACAGTAACAACAGACCCGTCTTCAAGTTCCTCTTCCTCATCTTCAAGCTCATCTTCTTCGAGTGATGACGAGGATGAAGAAGAAACAACTTCTGCTACGACGGAGGTCACATGTCCTACGGGAAGTGCATATCACACTGTAACAGGAAAGAAGTGTACAAAATTTACTTCTTCAAACACACCAAATGGAAATGCTTATGCATTTGGACAATATACAGTTAAATTGGGAACCAAGGGCGAAGCTTGCAAGGCTTGGCAGATGTTCTTGAATGACAAGGCAAATGCAGGCCTCGTCACAGACGGATGGTGTGGAAAACTTTCCATCGCTGCTGCAAAAGCATGGCAAGTATCCAAGGGTTTGACGGCAGACGGTCTTCTCGGACCAGTGTCTCGCGCAAAAGCCCTAGCGCAATAAATACTTAGGCTAAAATCCAAAAAACCACCCTAACGGGTGGTTTTTTGTTGTGGTTGAGTCTATAATATAGGTATTAATAGTTTCCATACTTAATGTAGAAGAATTATGAAAAATAAATTAAAATTGTTTGCGATAATAATGTTTGCGTTTTTTGGCGTAGTAGGTTTTGCAAGCGCTGCTGCGCTCAACTGGAGCGTGAGTCAAACTATTGACTTATCATCTCCAGATATTGATTTAACAATCTTGTCTGGTTCAGAAGCTACCAGTTTGGTCGTTAATACGGGAAGTATTGTGGTTGTAGTTGCTAATGGGAACAGTTTTTCAGTAACTTCCGATGTTAGGGCTCTGACGGTTACAGGCAACACTAGTTCGGAGGTTACAAATACTTGTTTAAATGGAGTATCAACTGTTGTCATTAATGGTAACGCAGAAACTATCACCATAACTCCTGGGGATGCTCAATGTGTTGTTGCTAGTAGTAGTACTAGCGGAAGCAGTGGGGGTTCCTCAAAACCAAAGCCGGTAACTCCTCCGGTAGTAGTTACTCCTCCAGCAATCGGTGCTGGACAAGTATGTTCTTACAATCTCGGATTGGGAACTTTGAAAAATGGCAGTAGAGGTGAAGCGGTTATGGAATTGCAAAAATTCTTGAATGCGACGATGAACCTAGGCTTGGTAGTTGATGGAGCGCTAGGCCCGAAGACTATTGCCGTGATGATGCAATGGCAGAACACGAATGGCTTGGTAGTTGATGGCCTCATCGGACCGATGACTAAAGCAAAGATAAACGGTATAGCCGCCGTTCGTTGTGGCGCTACTCCGGCGACACCTGCTGTCCCAGGAGTCACTCCCGCTACTCCGGCGACTCCAAACGCGCAAGGTTATGCTTTCGGAACGCTCTTGGTGAAAGAGGGAACCAAGAGTGAAGCTTGCAAGGCTTGGCAAATGTTCTTGAATGACAAGGCAAGCGCAGGCTTGGTAGCTGATGGAAACTGTGGACCGAAGACTATGCTTGCCGCGAAAGCTTGGCAAGTATCTGTAGGGCTCACAGCAGACGGCTTTCTAGGCGCAATGTCCCGAGCTAAGGCAGAAACTCAATAAAATTCTCCTCTTTGAGGAGTACCCTTTAGGGGGAGGTGGATGAGTTTTTCCACCCCGGCCTTTGGCTACCCCTCAAGAGGGGAATAATTAACCAAAAAACCCGCATTATGCGGGTTTTTTGGTTATGTTAATTGATTATTTTATTAAGTTGCATAAAAGATGACACTTGGTATAATTGCTGTATGTTGGATGATAAAGATATTCAAAAATTAAGCTCTATCCTTGCCACTAAAGCTGATATGCAAGAAATCAGAAAAGAATTTAAAGCTGACATACAAGAGGTCAGACAGGATTTGGAGTCCAACTTTCTTGTATTAAAATCTGATATTGAAGATGTTAAAAAAGATGTAGAAGGCCTACGAGAATCAATACAAGGGATGATGGTTGCTGTGGATAACTTAGCAAAAGTGATTTCTGATTTGCGTTTAGAATATGCAGCTATTTCTACTCAATTAACTCGTCACGAACGCTGGATAAAGCAAATTGCAGAAAAAGTCGGATTGAATCTTGCTATGGAATAATAGAAGTATGTTTGAATTCATTACTAAAATTTGGTATATGATATACCTCCTGCCGGTTATTATAATAACCGAGGGTTATGAAATGCTGAAAAAGTTTATGCACAAGCGCGGTTACGAAATTGATTGGGCCTACGCCCTCCTCGCTATCTTAGTCCTCATTCTAATCATCGTCCTCTTCCTCCAATACGGCTACTAATATTCCTTCCAGGTATCCGATACCTGGAAGGTTTTCCACAGGAATAAAAAATTTATTTTTTCCTATACGTATGAGATAATATAACTGTTTTTAAAAAAATATAATTCAAAGTTACAGGTATCCGATACCTGTAAGTAATTTTTTTTATTTTTATGAGAAAAAATCCATTTGTGAGTGATGAGTACTATCATATATATAACAGAGGTGTTGATAAAAGAGATATTTTTATGAGCAAAAAAGATCTCAATCGTTTTATTCAAAGTGTAAAAGAATTTAATACTATTTTACCTGTAGGCAATCTGAGGGACACGTTGAGAGATAAATTATATTGTGGGCATTGTAGAAGAAGAGAAAAAGGGGAAGGCCCGCTGGTTTCTATTATATGCTATTGTTTTAATCCAAATCACTTTCATTTCATTTTAAGACAAAAGGTGGACGGCGGTATATCAGAATTTTTAAGAAGATTGTCGGGCGGGTACGCGCGATACTTTAATAAGGTCTACAACAGAAGCGGAGCTTTATTTCAAGGCAAATTTAAATCGCATTTAATTGATAATGATCAATATTTTTTGAAGATATTTCCATATGTGAATGTAAATTATTTAATTCACGATATTCCAAAGGAGAAAAATAGTTTAATTATGGCTAGCGATAAAGAATATGAAAAAATGAATTTTAACTTAGTTTCAAAAAATGAAGCTAATAATTTATTGGATTTTTACGGGGGTAATAAAAATTTTGAGAATGAATGTTTAAAGATAATTCCTATCATTAGAGAGCAAAGAGGGGAAACTATTTTCCCAGGTATCCGATACCTGTAAGGTTATGCACTTTTTATTTTTGGATTAATTTATTTTAATTATATAATTTACAAATGGAAAAAATAAAAATGATGTTCTCCGGAAAGTTTTTTAAATATTTTAAATGGGTTCTTTTGATTTTAATTGCCGCTTATCTGCTCTTGGTAGTCGTCCGGGTATTTCACTTTTTTAATTTAGATAAAACAGAAGCGCAAGTGGCGAAAATCCACGCGACGAAGCTCTCTATGAGCGATGTGATGGGAGATAACTTACCACCAGACCCGGGGATAGAAGCCGATAAGACAATAGAAGGCATAGATGCTAACGAAAACGGCATCCGCGACGATGTAGAACTAGCTGTTTTCAAAGAATATCCAAATTCTGCTAAAACCAGGGCGGTGCTTTTGCAGTATGCGCTAGCTTTGCAGATGGAGGTAGTGCAGCCGTTTATAAATACGACAATAGCGACGGAGGTGGTACGAGAACAAAGTAGGGGGTTTCAATGTGTGGGTAATATTTTCTCAAATGAAGAAGCTCAAGAGTCTTTTGAAAAACTCGAATCATTAATCAAGTCTATAAAAGATAAGGAATTTAATACTGAAGAAAGAAAAAATGCAAGAAATATCTTTTTAGAAAAAGTTAGAAGTTATTCAGATTTAGATAGTGAGTGTGATATAGATATTTCAAAATTAACAAATTAAAAGCTTAATAATTTTTTTTATATGAAGTACAGAATATATATTATTCTTGTTATGGTTTTGTTTTGTTCTTTTTTTTCAAAAGTTTCTGCAAGTGAATCGTGTTCTCCAAATGGTTATACTATTTTAACTATTAATGGGATATTTACTGATTTGGATGGTGCTATATATAATAAAGATGCTTTAAAATTTAAACTTCGTGAACCACACAAAAAGCGAAAGATAAACATAGATTATCTCTACAACCCTACCCATCTTGCTGGTGTGGGGGATTTTGTGGACGCTGTGGCCCAAGGAATTTTTGAACAAAAGTCTGATTACGACCTAACGGAAATGTTGAATGACGCAAGCGAGAATGTAGAAACGCAAAAGCTTCTATTGGTTGCGCACTCTCAAGGGAACTTTTATGCTAATAACTTTTACGATAAGACGGCTTCACAGCAGGGCGGAGTGCCAGAAGAATCAATCGGCGTGTATGGTGTGGCTACCCCCGCGAATAGGGTTGCGGGCGGAGGAAAATATTTAACTTCCGACACAGATAGCGTCATCGCAACCAGCGTAGCTCGTTTTATAAAAATTTTATCGCCGAATGTTCACATACCAGTTTCACAAGATATTGATGGCAACGGGCACAGCTTTTCAAATGTTTACCTGAAATATGAAGGAGACAGAATCGTCAGAGATATTAAATCCGCGCTCAACAACCTCAAAGAAAATGACGAACAAGAAGAGAGTGGACCTTGTATTTCTCCACCAGAACTTACTTTGGGACATAAAATACTAAAAATAATGTTAGCAGTGGCAGACCCGACGGCAATTTTAGCAAGAGATATAATAGTCGGCGCATACAACGTGGGCATGGCGATAGGGAATGCTTTGATGGGCAATGTCATAGAAAGTTTGCCGGAGGGCGGTGACTTGGCCATAGATTTACCGCCGACAGATGAAAATAATTCAGCGGATGATACTGAATCGGATGACGTAGCTCCTCCACAAGAACAAATTCCTAAGGAACAAGTTCCTAAAAATATAAAACCAGTGCCAATGCCAGTTTCGGATGAAAATCTAGATGAAGACGCGCCAACAGAAGAGAAGACCAAAGAAATAGCTGATTCTGGTGAAAAGCCTCGTCGTCGTAGTAGTGGCGGTGGTGGCGGAGGAGGGTCGTCAACTTCAGAACCAGAAGTAGAAGTAGAAGAACCGGAGCCAGTGGAACCAGAGCCGGAACCAGAAACAGAAGACCCTGAAGAAGACCCCGTCGTGTCAAATCCGGACCCGGAGGAACCCGATCCAGCGGAACCAGACCCAGAGGAGCCAGATCCAGAAGAATCAGACCCCGAGGAACCTGTTCCAGAAGATCCTGTTCAATTGGATACTTTTACGATTGATGAGAATACCACTCTAGCTCCCGGCGAATATAATTATGAAAATTTAGTGATAACCAATAACGCAATTTTAACTCTAGAAGGAGACCAGGAATCCACTAATGCTTTCAAGGGAGTAAAAATAAATGCTGTTAATTTAACCATTACAGAAGGAGCATCTATTTCTGCAGATCAAAAGGGTTACGGTCCAGAAAATTTAGGACCCGGAACTTCAAGTGACCCTACCGTTGGTGCTAGCCATGGTGACCATACTGGTAACCCTTTGTCTGCAGTTACTTATGGTTCGGCAATAAGACCAATTGACTTGGGTAGTGGTGGAGGAGCTTGGTTGCATCGGGGAGGAGGGGCTATCCAGCTGATCGTATCGGATACCTTTACCAACAACGGAACAGTTTCCGCTTCCGGAGGGAACGCAAGTAGCGGAGGAAGTATTTATGTATCAACTAAAAAAATAGCGGGAAATGGCACACTGCATGCAAACGGTGGAGCGCTTTTTTTCACCGGCTTTTTCAAGAGTCCTGGTGGTGGAGGAAGGATTGCTCTATATTATGAAACTTCTTCTTTTGAAGGAATGATAGAAGCAAAAGGTGGATGTGGAAGTTACGATGGTTGGACTCAAGTTTGTGCTCAAGATGGCACCGTCGGTATATTTGATGAATCGGAGAATGATTTTTATGTAGACTCTTCGTGGCAATTCAGAAATGATGATGGTCCATTTTCCTTTAATAATATTTTTATTTCAAACGGCGCAAAAGTAATTTCGGAAGAAGGCGTTTCTGTCACGGCAGATAAAATTCTCATCAAGGACAATTCCTCTTTAGCTTTAGCTAAGGACCAAGTTTTAGACATTGCGCAAATTATCATTGATGAAAAATCCACCCTCACTCTCTCTGGAGAAGAAACAATTAACGCCGAATCTCTCGAATTGACTGAAAACTCGCTAATTACGATTATTCCAGAAAAAACGCTTTTCTTGGAGATTCCAAACATTACTGTTGACTCAAGCTCGTCTATTTTAGCGGACGGCAAGGGTTACAGTTTAAACGCCGGACCTGGAGCACCGACCGCCAATTATTCTGGAGCAAGTCACGGAGGATTGGGTAGTGGCAATGTGGCATCATCAATATATGGTTCCAAGACAGAACCTACCCAATTCGGAAGTGGAGGAGGAGGGTACCATCCTTTTGGCGGAGGGGCTATTAGAATGATTGTTGAAGACACCCTGGTAAATGATGGAATAATTTCCGCCATTGGCGACAATACTTCAAGTGGTGGGAGTATATTTATAACAACTGAAACTTTAGAAGGCGTAGGAAAATTCAAAGTGGATGGAGGGGGGTCGTATTGTCCTGACGTGTGTTATGGCCCTGGTGGCGGAGGAAGAATAGCTCTCTATTCTAAAACTTCTTCTTTTTCTGGGCAAAGTACCGCTAATGGTTGGAGTGGGTACGGAGGAGTAAGTGAAGCAGGAACGGTGTATATTGTAGATGAATCAGTCGTCGTTGATCCAGAGCCCGAACTCGGCACTGCGCCGACAATTACGGAATATACATTTAATGGAGTAGTGGGCGACATTACGACCAATCCGTTGACTGAACCTGTTTCTATTAATTTCATCGCGGACGAGGAAGTGGATTGGGTATCTCTTAAAATTGAAAAGGAAGACGATGAAACTCTCTACAAATATTTTTACCCCGGAGATGATTGCGACAACAAAACCACTTGTTCCGAAAATTGGGATGGAAACTTGTCGGGCGAAGGGACGACCCTGCAAGAAGGTATTTATAAAATTAAATTGCATCTCAAAAATTTAGCTGGTGGTGAATTTAATGATTATCTTTCTCCGTACGCTATTACGGTAGAAATTATAGAAGATGTCCCAGAAGAGATCATGATAGAAGAAGTGCCAGAAGTTATCCCCACCCCGACACCAGGTGTCGGGGAAGAAACTCCTGAAACTCCAGATACTCCGGAGGAGATTCCAGAGGAGATTCCTCCGCCTGTCCCAGACCCTCTTGAAGAAGTTGTTATCCCCACCCCGACACCAGGTGTCGGGGAAGTCTGATATACTAAAGACAATGGTCAAACATTTTTTTAAGACTTTGTTTATATTTACAATAATAGTGATTTTCGGGCTGGTGGGGGTTTATTTGGTGATGTATTTTGACGGCGGAGGGGAGTTTATGGAAACACTGAACAATAAGATAGGATTTGCAAAATAGGGCATTTGTGCTATATTGTATTTACCGCAGAGAAAGTAGGCAAACATTAAGTCCTATTTAGTGGGTCGATATTCTGTCATTTGACGGAGGAAAACTTGCGGCGAAAGCCGTTTTTGTCGTTTAAGATAAAAAACAAAAATATATGTTACAAAAATCAAGAAAAGAAGAAATGATCAAGGACCTGGAAGGAGCAATAAAAAACTCCGAATCTTTAGTCTTTGTGAATTTCCATGGATTAAAAGTGAGTGATGAGACAAAACTTCGAAGTAGCTTGAGAGAACAAGGAGTGAGCTATAAAGTAGGAAGGAAGACTCTTCTGAAGCGAGCCCTTGAAGGAAAAGCGGAAGGAGTTGTCCCAGAGCTTGGAGGAGAAGTTGCCATTGCGTATTCTGCGGACGCTATTTCTTCACCACGTGAAGTATATAACTTTCAAAAGACCCATAAAGGAATGTTGAACATCCTCGGTGGAATTTTTGATGGGAAATTTGTAGACAGCGCTTATATGATGGAGCTGGCAACGATACCAAGCAGGGAAGTATTGCTTTCCAAGATTGCGTTCTTGCTCAAGAGTCCTATCCAGCGTCTGGCTATTGCAGTAAACGAAGTGTCGAAGAAAAAATAATATTAATAATTAATTAAAATAAAATTATGAAATTTGATTCATTTATGAAAGATCTCGAGAGCGCATCAGTCTTGGAATTGAATGACTTGGTGAAGGCTATTGAGGAAAAGTTCGGAGTATCTGCAGCGGCAGTCGCATCAGTAGGAGCGGGCGCAGCAGCGGGAGCTGAAGCAGCTGAAGAGAAGGATGCATTTACTGTAGTCCTAGCTTCTGCGGGTGAACAGAAAATCGCAGTGATGAAAGTCGTTAAAGAAGCTCTAGGCCTCGGCTTAAAAGACGCAAAAGACTTAGTGGATGCTGCCCCTTCAACCCTTAAAGAGGGAATGAAGAAGGCGGAAGCTGATGATCTTAAAAAGAAGATAGAAGAGGCTGGTGGAAAAGTTGAACTAAAATAGGTTCAACTTTTCGGCCGGAAGCGCGTCGGCGCTGAGGCGGGGGCTGCGCAAAATTCTAGCAAGAATTTATGTGTGGCCAACGTTGAATTAAAATAACCTTTAAAAACACCCCCTAAAAGGGGTGTTTTTCGTTTAGGTAAACGTTGTTTTTTATAAAAAACGCAGTATACTGGATGATATGGAAATTCTTGGAAAAATTTTAGGTAGTTCTGCTCGGGTAAAAATCATGCGACTTTTTCTGCTTAACCGTGGCAAAGGTTTTACGACAAAAGATGTAGTAAAGAGAAGTCGGGTGAATCCTGACCTTGCTCGTCGGGAGCTTCGCTTACTATCTTCTATTGGTTTTGTTAAAAAACGAACGGTGGACTGGTCTTATAATTCAGCATTCAAATATGGTGAAGAATTTGAGGGTTTGCTTCTGGGCTCGGATACACTTAGCAATCAAGCTATTTTAAATAATTTCAAAAAGGTTGGGCGTATGAAGCTCGTTGTAACTTCCGGTATTTTTATAAAGAATCATGATTCTAGGGTGGATCTCTTGATTGTGGGTGATAAGATGAAAAGAGGAAAAATAGAAGAAGGGATAAAAAGAATAGAAGCTGAAATAGGTATGGAGCTCGTCTATGCTGTTTTTGAAACAAAAGAATTTCTATATAGATTAAATATGTACGACAAACTCGTTCGAGATATTTTAGATTATCCGCACGAGGTAGTCTTGCAGGCGAAAGAGTTATCCACACAAGTCTTACAGAAAGCCTAAAAACTGATACAATATAAGCATAACTTTAATAAGGTCGAAACTTAGCAAAGTATTTTATTGGTATTAATAATTAATTATTATGGTAAATAACATTTGGCTTACCTGGGGTGATGTTTTCAATTCATCATTGCAGAGTTTATGGTGGGGTTTCGTTCAGTTTACTCCGAGACTTCTCATGGCAGTCGTTTTCTTTTTTATCGGTTGGTTGCTCGGTTCTGTGGTCGCTAGAGCGATTGAACAAGTATTTTCCAGCTTAAAAATAGACAACCTTTTTAAGTCTATCGGCGCGGAAGGCTTCTTCAGAAAAGCCGGAGTAAATCTTAACACGGGATATTTTGTAGGGCAGGTAGTAAGGTGGTTTGTTATAATCGTCTTCCTGCTTCCTTCTCTAAATTTGGTTGGCTTAACCGATGTTTCCTCTTTCTTGGAAGAAAGCGTTCTCGGATTCTTGCCTCAAGTTATCATTGCTGCTTTTGTTTTGATTATTGCTGCTGTGGTTTCTGAAGGTTTATCCAAGACTGTGCTGGCTGCTGCAAAGGCAGTAGATTTAAAAGCGGCAAACCTGCTCTCCACTATCGCTAAATACGCTGTCTGGGTATTCGCTATCATCATCGCGCTCGGTAAACTCGGACTCGGTGATTATATGAGTATTCTTTTCTCTGGAATCATCGCTATGGTTGCCCTAGGTGGCGCTTTGGCTTTCGGCTTGGGTGGTAAAGACCACGCTTCCCGATTTATCTCCAAATTGAGTGAAGAAGTTTCACAAAGATAACAAGTGAGCGAGGGTAGTCCTCGCTCAGAATACAAAAAGCCCCCGACCTAGTCGGGGGCTTTTTGATTTAACGAACTGATTTAAAAGTAGTATGCTTGATATATGAAAACAAATAATGGTTTTGTGGTGCCCATACTATTAGGAATAATAATTTTATTATTAGTGGGTGGCGGTGTGTATATTTATAAAAATCAAAAAGCCGAAGCTCCTGATGTGGTTGATGCGGGGACACAAAACAATGTAATTACTGAAACAGAAATCTTAGCAAGCTTAAAAACTAATTGGCAAATAATTCAAACTTCTATTTCTTTTAGACCAACCCATCCAGGAACGACAGCTTGGTTGAGCCCTTACAGTGTTCAATTTATCGGAAATAACAATTTGTTTGTAAGTTTTGAAGATGGTTATAGCGTGGGTATGGCTGTACTGAATTTTACCAACGGTCAATTTAAAATTTTAGAAACTTTTAAAAATCAAGGAGAATTCCCCCTTGTTGATTGGCAAAATTTAGTAAAGAAATATGGAGATGCATCTTATTCTATTAGCACATATACAGTCAGCCTTATGAGAAATAACGAGATAGTCAGCTTCCAAGAATTAACTAAAGTTCCGGAGAATGTTTTTGTGAAAGATTATTTTGTAACACCACCAACCAAAAATACTTATACTTACAAAAATCACGGATTTACGATTGAGTTACCCGCAGGATATATTCCTCACGAAGAAGAGTCAGAAGGCGGACCTTACATTAGTATCTCCTTACCGTCCGGTGGGCTGTCTTATGTGAAAGATGTTTCTTGGTGGGTAAAATATGATCTTCCAAATTACACATATATAAAAAGTATAAAAATTGGCGAGACCACATTTAATGTATACACTTATAGCGGAGTTACTTTTTACTGGTTTAGACAGGGGAATGTGGGTTATCAATTTAGCGGACCGAATGCAGCGAAAATTGAAGAAATGCTAAAGACTTTCAAGTTCGTCGGTTGGGCGCAAAGCTAGCTTAAAAAAGTATGGTTTTGTGGTATTTACATATTTTAAAAAAGTGGTATATTTTAAATATTATGAAAAAATACAAATTTGGTCTGTTTGCTCTTCTGTTTGTTCTTGGTTTGTTTATTTTTAACACTGATTCTGTGGAGGCAATTGTGGCTGGTTGTAGCTCTACTACTAATTACAGTGCAACAACGGGTGAGCCTTGTGGCACAACAACAATGCCACCAGACTACCAGTCTCCGGTTATTTCTGGAGTTTCTGGACCACAATATTTAGATGTCAACGGAACAGGAACTTGGACAGTAAAAGCTTATGATAGAAATGGAGGAAGTCTATCATATGGTGTGGTTTGGGGAGATGAAATATACGCGTCTCTTTTGTTAGATTCAAGTTCAGGAAAACGTCCAATTATGCAACAGTCCGCGACGTTCACTCACAGTTATTCACAAGCTGGGGACTATACACCAACATTTATAGTTACAAATGATAACGGGCAAAGCGCCTCAACAAGTCTGAATGTGCAAGTGGGGAAAGTGACAACACTTCAACCCTCTATTATGTTGACTGCGTCCAGCGAGGGGGTTTCAGGACAATATATTACAGTTAATCCAGGAAGTACATTTTTGATATCTGGTGAACCCAAGAATTTAGGACGTGGATACAGTAGAGCCTTTTTCTTTGATCAGAATTTTGGTAATGCAAACTCTTGTAGTAATAATTCCACAAGCGATTCAGTGTGGACAATGACTTGTGGTCCTGCAAATACTAGTGGTTCCAGTTACTTTTATGTTGAAATATATCAAAATGGCAAAACACATAAATCTAACACTGTTACAGTAAATATTTCCGATTCTGTTACTTCAAACGTTACCGTTCTTTCTCCAAATGGGGGAGAAGCTTGGGTAAAGGGAACAACTCAGATAATTAAATGGAAAGACAAGATAGACTTTCCAACATGTCCACCTGGGGCATATTGTGTTTCACCAGCTCCAAGGACTTATGATGTTACTCTTAATCTATATCAACCACCTTGTACTACTAATAGTTGTCCTACGTATCCTTATTTTCAACCACGTACAATCGCTAAAAATGTATCAGGTTCTTCATATAATTGGACAATTCCAAATTGGTCTGGAAATAGCCAAGATTCTTCAGCTTTTGAAGTTCCTGCAGGTAAGTATAAGATTAAAGTTTGCCAGACAGGTACAGCTAATTGTGATTCAAGCAACGCAGCATTTAGTATTATTTCTGGAACACCAACCATCACACCTCCTACTTTTGATTGTAAAAATGGTTATGATGTAAACACTGGTTTTCGTTGTGGATGTACGTCAACCTCAGGCTACAGTTCTTATGATGGAAACTCTTGTGCTCCGACCACAACACCTACTCCAGTTTGCAAAAACGGATTTGATTCAACAACTGGTTTCCGTTGTGGTTGTACTTCAACGCAAGGATACAGCGCTTATGATGGAAAATCTTGTCGGTTAGAAACTCTTCCTTCAGGTTGTACATCAGTTTATGGATATAGCTCGACAACTGGTGAACTTTGTAATGGAAAAACAACAATCACTCCAATAACTACCTGTACTATAACTAGTACATTGAGACTAGGTTCATCCGGTGCAGATGTGTCCTGTCTACAATCTCGCATAGGTTTAATTTCTGATGGTAAATTTGGTCCGAGAACTCTTATTGCTGTTAAGGCTTTTCAAGCCAATGCTGGATTAAAGGCTGATGGGGTAGTAGGGCCCAAATCCATTTCAGCTCTGGAAGTTGCTAATTAATTAAAGACAAAATATCAGTTATAACCCAAAAAAGATGTCCCCATTGACATCTTTTTTGTTATAGATTATACTCCTTTAATCAGTATGATAATTACAAGAAACAGTTTAAGAAGGCGGCGTTAGAGCAGACTTTCTTTTTGTCTGTAAGGCCCGCCCAAAAGGCGGTTTTTTGTTTGAAAAATCAGGACGGAATGACACTTTGAAAATTGAAACTCTGTCGCGATAATTATCCTTGGTGCAAGGTGCACAATTAGGGTCTTTTCGGTCGCAGACAGAAAAAAGCCAAAAAAATATTTTAGTAGCGAGCGGTCGTGAAAGAATATTTCTGTTAAAATTTTGGCTTTGCTTACTCCGTAAAAACGGAGGAGCGTCCCGCCGAAAGGCGGGTTGTGATTTCTAAATTTCTTAACAGGAAATTTAAGGGCGTACGGTGGATGCCTTGACTTTAAGAAGCGATGAAGGACGTGGCGTTGCTGCGATAAGCTTCGGGGAGGTGCTTAGCAACCTTTGATCCGAAGATTTCCGAATGGGGAAACCCTATCAAGTAAACCTTGATAATTTTTTACGCAAGTAAAATCTGCACACCTTGGGAAGTGAAACATCTCAGTACCAAGAGGAATAGAAACAAATATGCATTTCCTTAGTAGCGGCGAGCGAAAAGGAAGGAGCCCAAACCGTAGTCGCAAGACTGCGGGGTTGTAAGGTAACAATGTAGTTTACTAGAGGAGTCAAAAAATAAATTATTAGCTTAAGTTGCTGGAAAGCGACACCATAGGGGGTGATAGTCCCGTGAGCGAAAATAATTTATCTCTTTTATTGTTATTCTTGAGTACCCCAGGACATGAGTGGCCGGGGGGAATCCAGCGGAACTAACCGCTAAGGCTAAATATTCTTAAAGATCGATAGTGAACAAGTACCGTGAGGGAAAGGTGAAAAGCAGCCCGATTAGGGCGGTGAAATAGACCTGAAACCGTATGTCTACAAGGAGTTGAAGTAGGGCCTCGGCTCTACGACAGCGTGCCTATTGAAGAATGAGCCAACGAGTTTATGCATACTGCTAGGCAAAGTGGACTAAAACCACAGAGCCAGAGGGAAACCGAGTGTTAATAGCGCGACTGTATCTTTATTGATACGGGTAGAATGCATAAGACCCGAAGCCAGGTGAGCTTGCCATGAGCAGGTTGAAGTAGGTCGAAAGATCTATGGAGGACCGAACCGGTAGATCGTACAACGTCTTCGGATGACTTGTGGTAAGGAGTGAAAAGCTAATCGAACCTGGTAATAGCTGGTTCTCTCCGAAATAGCTTTAGGGCTAGCGTCG
>Ga0156466_108_pt6 | contig 110608 bp, 105 predicted proteins | sample RifOxyB1_FD_110613 | JGI IMG/M metagenome (GOLD analysis project Ga0156466, IMG submission 110613) | Candidatus Nomurabacteria bacterium RIFOXYB1_FULL_39_16 | reverse complement strand
TCGTACGATTCCTGCGGAACCAAAATGGGCCCCCTGGTTCGTCCGACGATATTGAGCGGATTATTTAAATCTAGAAGCCCTCCTTCAATACCGAAGATACGGTCAAAATTGCTCCCAGGAAAATAATTTTGAATATGCGCATAAATAAGGAGCCAGCCGTGTGAAGTTTTGATTGGAGTAGCCCCGACTTCAATCTGGTCGTAGGGAGATCTTTTAAAATCAATCGTATGTTCGTCTATGTTTTTATACCATTCGTCCCAAAATTTTGAATTCCATAATTCTTCTATTTTATCCACTTGGGCGATAGCCACCTTGGCGGGAGGCATATCTGAATTTACCGATAGAATTGCCGTCACTTTGCCATTAACCCGCTCGGGGAAAAGCGTCATTGCTTTGGCATTGAAAGATGTGACCAGATGGCGCTCATCAATCTTTTTTAAATCTTTAGAAATTGCCACCGCTACTTTGATTCCACTCGCTTCAAAAGGATATTTAGAAAGTGCTGTATAAAAAGTGTAGTAATTTCCCTCAAAATAAGTGATGCGCGGGTCCTCACAGCCATACTTTTCCCATTCTTCTTCGGGGGTGATAAATGGCGCGCAATCTTCAAAATGCACTCTGTCCTTCCCCTTCCCGATTCCAATAATGGACATCCTCTCCGGTGTGCGCAATTTGTCCTCTGCGCCGATAGCGCGATACACGCCATAATAAGTTTTACCTTTCTTGATGACACTCATATTGAACGTGGCAAAAGCTTCCCAATAATGGTCTTTGAACGGAAATATTATTGGATTATGATGGGATCTTTTTACTACGTACATAAATTATTCTTTTGTTTTTCGACTTTTTACTTTCGTTGCATTGGAATGTACCAATTCTTGCAAGAACTTTTCTAAGTTGGCGGTGGCGACGCACGAGACTTTATCCGCGCCTCCGTAATATACGAACAGTTCGCCATCTTTCACGACCGCTCCGCAGGAATAGACCACTCCGCTTTTGTATCCTTCATTCTCATACCATTCGTCCGGTTCCAAGATTGGTTGGCTTGAATTATATAAAATTTTTGCAGGGTCTTTTAGGTCTAAAATCATTGCCCATAGTTTATATCTATGCATCTCGCCCTTATCCATTTTATGATATATCACAAGCCAACCATATTTGGTTTTGATAGGAGAAGGACCGACACCTCTTATTAACTTGTCGCGAGTTCCCCATAGCGGACTTCCTTGATGGATACTATGTATAAAATTATTTCCGTTTAGTTCTTTTAAATCTTTTACATAATCTATCATTATGTGAGGAGAAATACTGTGCAGAATCGCATATTTATTATTTATTTTTTCGGGGAAAAGCACCCAGTTTTTGTGTATCTGCCCGGGTGGAGAAATCAATACCGGAATTTCCCAATTCCAGCGTCTTTTCAAAAAATCATCCAGACTGATGGATGTCAGAGCTATCCTTACTGACCCCCAACCGTCAAAAGCCGTGTAAATCATATAAACCCTGTCATTAAAAAGAGTTAACCTGGGATCTTCACATCCCCCGCCCCAGCCCCCGCCAGAACAGTAAGAAATCTGGGGCACTATTTTTGAAACGGGCGAAATGAGCTTGTGGTAATATGCCAGTTCTTTTGAATTTTTTTCTATGTTGTAGCCATTGAAACTTTTCGCATAACCCAAGACCGACATATCGTTCCCTCCGATGGCTCTATAAATTATGTGGACTTTGCCATCGTGGTAAAGCGCGGTAGGGTTGAAACTCGCCTTGGATTCCCAATAAAGGTTGCTCTCCGGTTCAATGATTGGATTACTTTTTGACCTTTTTAAATCAAGCGGGGTCTTCTTTTTTTCTATTATCCTTTTTTTGACGACAGAAGTTTTCTTGGTAGTTTTTTTAACCACTTTTTTTACCACTTTCTTTATTATTTTCTTTTTTCCGCCACGGCGGACAAGCTTTTTAAGCACGGCCATATTTATCTTTTATTCTTACAATGTCCTCTTCGTCAAAATTCCCAAAGGCTATTTCTAAAAACTGCACATCATCATCTTTCGCCTCCAACTGATGAGGTTGCAATTTTTCTATTATAAATTCGTCCCCGGGGTTTGCGCTTTTAGTAGTTTCCCCGACTGTTACGATAGGATGACCAGAAATAATTCTCCAAAATTCCGTTCGGTGTCCGTGATCTTGCAAACTTAAAGACCCGCCACGACTGACTGAAAGAATTTTAACAGTACTTATCTCGTTGTGGGTAAATTGGTCAAATTGTCCCCAAGGTTTTTTAACGGTAAGGGTTTTCATATTATAATTATACAACCAAATAAATTTTTAGCTAACTAATGACAAGATTTTTTGCATCAACTCGTCTGCTGGAAGAGATTTACCCTTCAAGGCAACAAAGAACTTGCCTTTTACCCTGCTTTTATCAGCTGAAATGGGCATCCCGCTCTCCTCTAGTAGTTCCTGGTCGTTATAGTTGTCCCCGATAGCCATAACATTCTCCTTCTTTAATTTGAATATCTGCCTGGCATACTTTAAGCCGAGAGCTTTTGTTTGATCTTTTTTTATTAAAATATCGTACGCTTCGCCGTTCCAAAGAGTCACAAGCCCCTTCTCTTTCCTCACTATTTCTTCAATTTTTTTATCTGGTTTTTTGCAGTGTATAGTTATAATAAATTCCTTCGGCTCAAATCCTTTTACGTTTTTATTTTTTACTGTTATTTTTTTTAGTTTTGGTAAAATATTTTTTGTGCGTTCAAAACTGTTGATATGTTGATAAATTTTTCCCCTATACCAAGTAGCGCTACCGCACTCATAAGTCAGACTGACAAAAGGCAGAATATCTCTAAACATTTCCTGAAGCATATAGAGTCCTCGCCCCGAGCTAATGTTTATTAAAAATCCTTTTTGATTAAGTTTTTTTATTTGCTCTATTTGTTTTTGGTGGATTACCTTTGTTTCTAAAGTAGTAGTATTACCTACTTGTTTAATTTTAGTACCCCTCGGTACAAGCACCCCATCCACATCAAAAACTATCATTTTTATCCGACTGATATCTTTTTTTAAAAGTTGCTCTAAGGGTTTCATTTTATTTTTACTTTTGCTTTTGCTTTCTTTACCAAATCTGACGAGCTTCTAACTTTACCTCCGTGTCCTACATTATATATCATTTTAATACCAATCTTTTTATGTATCTCCCTTTCCTTGTACAAAGAAGAATTAGGATCTTGAGCATCTTTCGTATCTCTATCGCCCCCGTTTGCAAATATATGAGGTCTAATTTCAACTAAACCCATACAGACACTCATATCTTCAGTATTTTTTTTATGACAACTTACGATTACCCTATCTACTGCCTCAAACGCTTCAATAATTTCTTTACGCTCGTGTTCCGGCATAAAGACAAACCCCTTCTTTTTCTTTAACCAGTTGTCATTGTTCAAATACACCACCAATTCGTCCCCTAATTTTTTAGCCTCATTAAAGAGTCGCACATGTCCTATGTGTACCGGGTCAAATCCTCCACTTACCATCACCACTTTCTTCTTTTTTGATGAAGGCTTTTTACTCATAAAACTTAAGCTCACAAAACTTTATTTTAACAGAAACCTCAGTGTGGAAACTACGCGAATCTTTTTATATTCTGGAGAACCAGGGTCCTTGTCGGTAATATCAAATACTCCTTGATTACCACGGGATACACTGCCTAAACGAGAACCAGACTCTTGCGCGAATTGCAGGGCGGAAGCTCGGGCATTCTTGATGGCCTCAGCTAACATTTCAGGCTTGATGCTGTTGATGTCGGAGAATTGAAATTCTATAGAGTTCTGATTTAGAGTGACTCCCTTTTTCACTAAGGCTAAACTCTCCTTGGAAGCAGAGCGAACTAAATCAACTTTCTTGCTGTAAACAGACAGCTGGGTATTGGCATTGTATCTAAACAACGCGTCTTTATAAGTATCTTGATATATGTTGACCGGAGCTACGTTTATCTCCGAAACTTCAAATCCTTTTTCTGTCAGGAATGACTTGATGGCTAAAGTATTCTTCTCAATGTCGGCATACAGAGAATCAATGTTGTTTGACTTCACGTCAAAGTTGAGTGACCAGATGGCAACATCGGCCTTCACTATTTTTTCTGATAGACCTTTCACTTCCACATAAGAACCTTGCTTAGAAAAGTTCTGCGCGGACAAAAAGAAAACGAAGCTGAAAACTAATAATACTGCGCTGATAATCCAAACACTATAATTTTTTATATTTTCCATAATGCTATTATAACACAAAACAGACTAAACAAAATCTACCCGATGTGTTCTAAAAAGGATAGTGAAAACACCCATCGCTACTAGAGTCATAAAGGCCGCAAAAATAAAGGTGTACATAGGATTAAATACCCAGAGCCCACCAGCAATGAGTGAGGCGAGAAGATAAATCATTCCCACGACAAGGTTATAAGCCCCCATAGCGGTTGCCCTCCTCTCCTTCTCTAAATCAACAATAAATGCCCTGCCTTGCGCCGCATCTATGCTGTAAAAGATGCCATACAGAATAAATAGAACTATAATCTGCCATTTCTCTGTGGCAAAAATAAAACCTAGAGACATAACGAGGTAAGTCAGATATCCAAGGATAATAATGTATTTCCTTCCTATTAAATCACCGAGCTTGCCGATCGGCACGGATATCGCCACGAATGAAATATTAAAAAGAGCGTAAAGCAACACCACATCTTTTATAACAAAACCAATATCATAGGCTCGGAGCAATAGAAATCCGAAACTGAAATAAGCGATGGAAAAGATGCCAGACGGAATGAGGAATTTTTTAAAATCGGGACTTAAGGTTTTCCAAGCTTCAAAAATGTTTTCTCTTTCGTGTGGAATACCTGGACGGTCTTTCATTAAAGCAAGCACCGCCACAGACACAGCCGCCGTGATTACAGCCATAATAAAAATTATACGAAAAGTGCTTGCTCCCTGTCCCCAAAAAAGAAACATAACATACACGATAAGCGGACCCAAAATGGCCCCTGCTTTGTCCATAGCCTTGTGCACCGCGAAAGCATATCCTCTGGTGGGACCTTCTGCCACTTCTGAGAGCCACGCATCTCTCGGTGGACCACGGAAACTTTTTCCCATACGTTCAATAATTCTAAAAGAAGCGAGCGCAACCACCGAAGACCCCATCAAAAGCATTACTTTGGCTAAAGTAGAAAACCCGTATCCTAAAATAGTATATTTTTTCCTTTTCCCAGATCTGTCCGACAGCCATCCAGAAAAATAATCCAGCGAAGATGCGGAAAGGTCTGAAAGACCTTCAACCAGTCCGAGAAGAGTGGCAGGAGCTCCGACGATTACTGTAAAAAATACAGAGAACACCGAAAAAACGGCCTCGGAACTGATGTCCGTCAAAAAACTAACAATTCCTAATTTGAAAACATCAGGATGAACGTTAAATGGCCTTTTCTCCATAAAATTATTTTATTACGCCAATCTCTACTCTCTAACCTTTGTTTTCTGTTTTTCTGAGAGCTCTTTTAGCAATCATTACCCTCTTCACCGCTAAACGCTTCGCTGTCTTGTGAGAGCGTCTTGATTTCTTTTTAGGACTAAGCGTGGTTCCTCTTTTTGCCATATACTTGACCGCATTGGGCGGTATTTAAATTTAATTAATAATACTAGCCTACAGTATACACTAAAATGAAAAATAACGAGAAAACTGTCCGATTAGGGGAAGCTCTTTTTCTTTACCCTGAGTGACGTTCAGAATGCCGATAACAGCAAATACCAAAACGGCAAAATTAACGAAATTCATAAACATAAAGAATCTCCAGAACATTGAACTGATAAGCCAAGCTATTATTTCAATCACGATTAAGACCAAACCTTGCTTGATGTGAAATTTGACGAAAGGGTCATCTTTCGCAGCCAAATAAGACACAATGACAAGCGGACCGAGATAGGACAAAATGCCCATGATGGTTTTGTTATCTTTCTTGCTAAGAGCGCCTGCATTCGTCTCTGCACCTTCACTTTTATTATTAGGATCCATAAAATATTTTGATTCTGTAGAATCATGCCGCGCAATATCAATTAAGGCGTGGCACTAAATAAATAATAATTATCGCCTCTTTAATTATACCATAAAAGGCTCTTCTTTTCCTTCCACCTCGTTATTTGCTATACTTTGCGAATGGAATTCAAACCCGAAAAGACTTCCCTAGAGACTGTGGAACCCAATGAGGCCCGAAAAGAAGAAGTTGGGATAGTTATAGAAAAGGCGAAAAAAGAACGTCTCACTCTCGGAAAGGTTGTACTTAGCAGATTAGCATCACTTGCAATTAGTGCCATCCCCCTTGCTGGAAGTATAAAAATGGGCAAAGAGATAGCTAAAAACAAGGCTATTGTGGGAGGCAAAGAACTAAAATCAATAGATAAAATAATGCGTGGAGTAATTATATCTAGCAATTTAATTTTCTATGTTTTATTGGGATTTAGATTTGTTTCAGAAGATTCAGAAGTAAATAAGGAAATACATCTTCTCATGTTGGAATTAACCGCATTTACTGTTTGGCTTACTATCGCACAAGAAAGTATAGAGGGAAAAAGGGGTGTACAAGAGGTTATACAAGAAAAATTCAAATTAAATTTTCCACAATTTTTAAAAAATGTCCGACAATTTGCTGAAAAATATGATATGGAATCATTAAAGGAGCCCCTTTCGGTCTGTGAAAAAATTATAGAAGAATATGGTTATGATAACATCGGAAATTTAATAGTCAGGGCTAATGACGAAAAACTTGATGACAATAAATAACACAAAAAAGGAATATTTAGAAAAGCTCATCGCCGACTTAGTAAAAAATGGCGAAGACAAAGAAGAACTTTCTATGTGGGTTGATTTATATGACCTCCTCTCCCCCGAGGAACGCGAAGCACTCGTACACAACCTTGAAAAGGAGTTGGGGGATTTACAAAAATTAAACTAAACAGCTATCTGCGTAAATTTTTTGCTTTTATTCTATATCTAAATATCCATTTAGCTGTTTCCACCAATAAAACATTTAAAACACTCCAAGAAATTACCAACCACATCCAAGATAGAGGCATTGGCGCTATCTTAAAAAGATCTCTCATAAATGGTATAGACATTGTGGCAATCAAAATTCCAAGACCCATAGCTACCGCTAAATTTAACTTTTTATTTAAAAATGGATTATAAGAAAATATAGGTTTATATAAACTTCTAAAAGAAAAAGATATCACCAATATGTAGATAGAGAAACAAACAAAAAAAATAGAACGCGCGACTCCTATTTCTACATCAAAATAGAGCAATATATAATAAAGTAAAAATATTAGAATGGAACTGACTGTACCAAGACCAAATGAAAGTATTTTAACTTCAGTATTTAACAATTCTTCTTTAGAAGATTTTTTATTTATCCCTTTATCTAGATTTTCATCATAAGCGAAGGCCAGAGCGGGCAAACTCCCTGTGAATAAATTTACCCAGATAATTTGCAAAGCGGTGAGAGGCAAAGCTATGTTCATAACAAGGCTACCGCCGATTACAAAAACCTCATCCAAGGCATTGGACATCAAATAAATAAAAGTTTTTCTAATATTTGCAAGAATCCTTCTACCTTCATCTATCGCCATACTAATGGTCTCAAAATTATCATCAAGTAAGACCAGGTCCGCTGCACTTTTCGCCACATCACTCCCGGAACCAAGGGAAATCCCTATATCCACAGATTTTAGAGCCGGGGCATCATTCACTCCATCGCCCGTCATAGCCACCACCTCTCCCAAATTATGATACAAATTGCCAATACGAAGCTTGTCTTCCGGGGTAACTCTTGCAAAGATTTTTATCTTTTGAATAACATCCAACAATTGTTCGTCCGTCATCTGACGAATATCTTCTCCCACTAAAATCTCATTATCCGATATTTCCCAACCAAGACTTTTTGCGACAGAAACAGCCGTACCTTTTAAATCGCCCGTGATTATTACTACTCGGACTCCATGTGTTTCAATGTTTTTAATAGCTAAGGGAACTTCCTCTCTAATAGGGTCAAAAAATGACAGAATCCCCCTAAAATCAATTTCTCGGATAGAATCTGTATTAATCTCTTTTGAACCCCTATCATTAAAAGTCCCGACTGCTATCAATCTTTTGCCTTCAGTACTTGCCTGCTGTATCCAAGAAGAAATTTTTAAATAAGTTTCTTTATCCACATTGGATTTTTCCAACAAGATATCAGGAGCGCCCATGATAGTGTAATCGTGACCGCTTTTGGAAACAGAAAATTTATTTGAAGAGTTAAAAGGAATATGTAAAGAACTTTCTTCCAACATAATTTCTTTAACCGGAATATCGTGCAGGATAGAAGCTTTGGCAATGTTTACCTCAAATGGGTGCCCGACAAACTTCCATTCTTTCTCTGCATCATCCGGGTTCTGGATGATAATATTTATGTTTTTTAATGATAATTTTAGTATTGTTTCTTGGTCAGGATTCAAATTTATAATTTTCTCTCTAGAATATTCTTCCTTAACCAAATTATCAAAAGTATGGATTCCGACAAGTTGCATGTCAGCCTTGGTTAGTGTGCCTGTCTTGTCAGTCATGACTAGAGTGGCTGAACCGAGAGTCTCCGCTGCGGTTAATTTTCTTACTACTCCTTTTTTCTGGGCAATTCTTTCCGCCCCAACAGAGAGAATTACAGTTAAAGCGATAGGCAACGATTCAGGAACTGCTCCTACGGCAACAGCCGCAGACAGAATCAGCATTTGAAATATCGGCTCCCCTCTTGATACCCCTAAAATAAAAATAACTGACACAATAAACACTACCAGTATAAAAATATACCAAGAAAGTTGGCTGATTCCTTTTTGAATTGGAGTTAGTGCTCTATCCGTTCTTGAAACCAGTTCCGCTATTTTCCCTATTTCAGTCCTGTTGCCTGTTTCGATCACCACCGCAGTAGCAAAACCTTCTATGACTAAAGTTCCGGCATAAACCATATTGAGCCTATCCGCCAATGGGGTAGACTCTCTTATTGTCTCCGCACTTTTTGTTTCTGGCACTGACTCTCCCGTCAAAATAGCTTCATCTACTTTAAAACTATTAATAGAAATTAAACGTGCGTCTGCGGGGACCCTAGAGCCATAAGATAACTTAATAATATCCCCCGGCACCAATAATGAAGATTCAATCTCTTGTTCACTCCCATTCCTAACCACCCGAGAGCGATCTTTTATATAACTTTCCAATTTTTCCAAAGTGTTTTCCGCTTGATATTCACGATAAAGACCAAGTCCGACATTTATCAAAATAGCGCCCACGATGACAACCATATTGAGCCATTCCTGTAAAATCCCGGTCAAAGCAGCCGCCCCCATTAGGATAAAGATAAGGGGGCTCATAAATTGTTTTAAGGCTAATTTGGGAACACTTAAATTTTTCTTTTTCCTAAAATCATTATCCCCAAACAATTCTAAACGTTTCTTGGCTTCGTCGTGAGACAAACCACTAATCGTGGTGTTTAGTTTATCTAAAACCTCTTTTACTGTAAAAAACCAAGGTGTCTCTATCATCTCTCTTTTTTTCATATTTACAAAAATTAAACTAAACAATAGCTTGGGTGCAGTGCGCACAACGTTTCGCTTCTATTGGAATCTCACTTAAACATTCAGCGCATTTTTTGGTAGTCGGGTCAGCCGGTGGTCCTTTCTTAGAACGTGAGACAAGCATATTCATAGGCTTTACCACAAAGAAAAATACCGCCGAAGCAACCAGAATGAATGAGATAAGGGCATTAATAAAATGACCGTACATAAACTTACTTCCATTTATCTCAAAAAAGAGTCTGGAGAAATCTGGAACTTTGGCGATAGCCGCAATAAGCGGAGTTAATAAATCAGCTACTACCGCGGAAACCACAGTTCCGAAAGCCGCACCAATGACGACACCGACAGCCAAATCAACCACATTCCCCCGAAGCAAAAACTGTTTAAATTCTTTTAGCATATATTTTATTTTTTAATAATTAACTCTATCTTCGTTATTATACCACACATATTTTGTCATTAAGGCGGTTCTGTTACGGCAAAGATATATCAGGATAATTTGGTCGATTGTCTCTCTCTTTATGATAAATTAAATATATCTTAACTCTTTAAACCTATGAAACCTAACATATTATTAAAATCTTTCTTGCTGCTCACACTGATATTCGCCTTTTCTTCTTTTGCACAAGGATCTGAAGTCACGAGCAATTTCTCTACTGACGGTACGGCCTTTGGACCAGGAACCAACAACCTAGCTCTTGAAAGCACTGCCCCACCAATAATTATAGAACCCTCAACATCACCCAATATAGTTACTACGACACTGGGTGATTTCAGTATTACTTCTTGGTTCTCCATTATTTTTATTCTTTTTCTTCTCCTTGTCTTGCTTTTTAGACAGCGGGCGTTTTTTTATATAAAGATTTAATTATTTCAAGTCCCCGATGTGCTTGCACGGAAATGGTGTTTTTCGATTGTCCGGTGATGAGTGACATTTCTTTGAGCGTTAAATCCTGCACGTAACGCATCCGCATAATTTTTTGATATTTTTTGGGAATATGCGCGATCAAAAGAAGCGCTTTCTTCCCGTCCAGAAGATTGAAAATGCGTTCTTCTTCTTCCACCGCGGGCTCAAAACCTTTTTCTATAAGAAAATCAAGTGAGCTTGTTTTGTGTTTCCGATATTGGTCCACTATGAGATTGTCCAAGACGTGATAAAGGAAAGCCTTCATTATATCAATCTTCCCCCCCTTAAGAAGATAGCTCCAAGTTTTTATGAAAGTATTTTGTACAAAATCTTGGCTGGTAGCCCGATCACTTACTTTAAAAAATGCCCGAGCGTTTAACCCCTTTTCATAGTCGTGATGGGCTAGGGTCAAAATATCCTTCATTTTTACCTCTTGTTTCTTATTCATAGTAAGTTAGCTAATTAAATAGAGCCGTGCTAGAGAGTCTTATATTACAAGAACACTTGCCTTCAAGAGAATATATAACTGCTCTCATTATAACACACTTCAACTTGAAAAGCACTGTAATCATTTTAATAACAGTACGTCTATGGTGATATATGAAGACAAAAAAAATAAAAAAGGATAAAAATGTAAAGCTCGCTCCGGTAGACTTTGTAAAAAGTTTTTGGGAAGAAAGTTGGACATATATTAAAACCGTCGTAGATGTAATCAGAGAACCAATTTTGATTTTAGACAAAGACCTCCGAGTGATGGCGGCCAACGATCCCTTCTATAGAACTTTCCAAGTGGAAGCGAAAGATACCGAAAAAAAGATTGTGTACGATTTAGGAAATGGTCAGTGGGATATCCCCGCCTTGCGTAAACTCTTGGAAGATATTTTACCCAAAAATACCTTTTTTAAGGGCTTTGAGGTTGAACATGACTTTCCCCTGATAGGACATAAGATAATGATATTGAATGCCCGCGAGATTCACTTCAAAGAAGACTTCTCTTTCCAGCCCATTATCCTCCTCGCGATAGAAGATATCACCGAAATGATGGCTGTAGCTGATATGCTAGCCCTCCATACCAGTCAATTTGAAAAACAGACAGCTGACCGAACAGAAAAACTGGAATCCAGCATTAAACAACTAGAAAAAGAAATCAACAAACTAAAAAAGAGCTAAGTAGACTTATCTTTTATATTTTCGTTCGTTGCTCTTATAACCCGTATCAGAAGACCAAAAGAGAAAAAGCTTCTTTTGGAAACCGCCCTTGATCTTGAAATTCACCTTTTGAGCATCTTTTATCTCTTTGTTTGTAATTTTTTTTAATCTTTTTATTTCTTCAATGACATCAAGCACGTCAGCCAACTCAGAGATTAGTTCCTTCCTCGTTTTAGCGGCAAGCAAGCCACTAGCCTCTTCGCCTACCTTTTTTAAGAGTTCCAATTCAAATCCTTTCCCCTTTAATTTTTCTACCTCATAATCCCCGCCGTGCTTCTTAATCTTCTCCGGGATTCTGTCACGAATCAATTTATTGTAATAGATTTTTTTCATTTTTTTATTATAACATGGGTTCGAACTTCCTATTAACGAAAAGGAGGCAGCTTACGCCGCCTCCGCGAGATCCTCACTTTCCGATTCCGAGAGCTCTTCATCCAGCTTTCGGATTTCGTCTTCATCCCACGGAAGACAGAAGGAGTGCTCCTTCACCACCCACAGCTTGATTCCGTTGATGTAGACAGACCCTTCGTACTCGTCCCCTGCATTGATTTGTTCTCTGCAGAAAGGACACTCCCCGTGGTTTTGACAGGCAATGCGCCGATAGGATCGAATGCATCGAGCGCGTTGAGCCTTTCGCTGTCTTCCTTTTTTCACAACAACCTCCTGCGGGGTATTTTCTATTGGGAGAATATCACATAATATCAAAAAAATCACAATCGAGATACTTACCCATCTCGAAAGAATGTTATACATCAATAATAAATAATTAGTTCTGTGTGATACAATGTTAAACATGAATAAGGTGAATATCTACATAGATGGGAACAATTTATACAGATCCGCTAAAGAATTAGGATTTGAGATTGATTACAAAAAATTCAGAGGTTGGCTCAGGCAGAAATATAATGCAAGTAATATTTATTTGTTTATAGGACTCGTGCCTGAAAGAGTAAAATTCTATGAATATTTGCAAAGCTGTGGTTATATTTTAGTTTTCAAACAAACAATTTCTGTTGGAGAAAAAATAAAAGGAAATTGTGATGCAGAATTGGTTTTAAAAACCGTGTCTGATTTTTATACCAAATCTTTCACCTCTTGTATTTTAGTAACCGGTGATGGAGATTTTGGTTGTTTGGTAGAATTTCTAAAAGAAAATAATTCTATAAAAACAGTACTATCCCCAGACGAAAACAAGTGTTCAATTTTATTAAGAAATAAAAATATAGAAATTGTCTTTTTAAACAAACTTTATCATAAATTCTCAAATAGAACATAAAAAGAAAAAGCCCCCGATGCAGACGTATCTGCATAGGGGTCTTTTCCATAGTGATATACATATCATATCGCAAACAACACCGAAAAGTCAATAGACAAATCCAAATTCAAACTTCAAAAGAATAGCACTTATTTTTTATATTTTCGCTCATTGCTCTTATAACCCGTATCAGAAGACCAAAAAAAGTTTATTCTTTAACCTTCCAATTTATCTCAAAAGAAACAGAATGCTTGTCGGGAATTTTCCATTTGGAAAACCTAAAACAAAGGAACTGAAACTTATTGTCAGAAATCTTTCCGAACCCAAACCTATTCAAAGTAAGCTCTATGTCTATAACCATACAGTTAAATTATATCACAAATAGGTTGTATTCACAGAAAGGATAAACCGATAAACCCCTCGCAAAAATATATACTCGGTAGAAAATTTAAGAATAAATGAAAGTATTTTATACGTATAAGTATACGTATGGGGTTTATTTTTCTTCTTTATAACTTCAAATCAAGAAGAACCGTTCTTGCTTGAGAAAAATAACCCTGCCGGGTGTCCAACACCCGACAAACCGAACTTGGGATGAAGTTCGGAAAGTTATTTTAGAGCCTTTTCCAAAGAATTAGTCATTACTTCAACTGTTAAATTGGAAGTATCAACAATAGCACAACCATGCTTTTGACAATCTTCTCTCAAAAACTTAGCCCAGCCGTCCATCTTTTCATTTATAAGTTCAGGCTGGCCTCGAACATGCAATCTTTGATTCCTAATGGAATCTTGGCAATCAAAAAGAATAACCTGATAATTTTCAATCCCATTTTTATCACATGCTTCTTTTATAAAATCATAACGAGATTGTGTATCAATTAAAACGGGTTTTGTGTGTAAATACTTTTCTTTTACATCCTTTACTCGTTCTATTGTTTTAATCTGTTGCCAAGTACTGGTACTGCCGTATTGTTTTACCATTTCTTCCATCGAAGGAATTTCTTGTTCTTGGTCAGGATAATAAAAATAAATATCCGTTCGTTTGTTTTCTAACACTTTTGCCGCAGTAGTCTTCCCTGCGCCAGAAGCGCCAATTAAGAAATAAATTTTGTTCATAAGCTTAGTTTAGCACAGGTTGAGGTTCTCAAGTAAGACATTAACCAACTTTGTTTTTTTCTCATTTTCTGCTAATATAGCAATAGTTCTTTCTAAATTTAAGTACTAAAAAACATCGCTCCGGGGTAGCTCAGCGGTAGAGCGGTCGCCTGTTAAGCGATTGGTCGTAGGTTCGATCCCTACCCCCGGAGCAGAGTGCTAAAAATGGAGTCAAAATCTCCATGTTGAGCATTTACTGAAGACTTTTCTGAGGTTCGTAATTCATTACGATCTTCCAAAAGTTTTAACGAGTTTTTTACTAGTTCAGTAGACAAAGAACCTTTAGAAATAATACTTTCTGAGGTTTTTTGTTTTGGCTCTAAGTTTTTATTTACCACGCTAAATATAGATTTATATTCAGTTTTTTGTGCTTGCGATAAGGTGAATTTTTTAGGTTCGAACTCGGGAAATTCTGCCCTCATACCCTTTATGCCTTCCACGAGGGTATTTACCTCTTTTGCGTTGTAAATACTAAGGTTTTTCTCGTCCCAGACTAGGTTCGAACTTAATTTTGCTAGCAGGTTTCTTTTTGCTTGCATCGTTCCATTTTCGAATGTTTTTTTGATTAGTAGAGTCATATCAGCAATCTCATTCATTCTTGCATACCAGTCAATTACACCTTTCTTTTTGTCAGTGTCCTCATATTGCTTTTTTAGGCTTTCCAAGTCAGATTTATACTCTTCGTCGGTGATTTGTGTGTCTCGGAGCATTTCACGCAATCTAGTCTTTTTAGCCTCAAATTCAGTTTTGTCTGATTTTGCATTCTGTTGAATAAAAATATTATCATTAACTTCTTTGTCCCGTAGTTCAGTAATAAACTTTTTTGACCAATCTACGAGATCCTGTGAGAAGTTTAAATTTTCATCCACAAAAGGCAATAATTTTTCCATTATTTTTTCTTCAGATATTGATTTATAGCCAAGGTAATTCTTCTTTCTTTTTACATTGTAGTAATAAGTAAATTTAAGATAATTAGGATGTTCAAGCTGTACTATTTCTTTATCACACTTAGGACAATGAGTTTTATTTAGGTAAGAAAACTTATTTTTACAATCACATATTACTTGGTATTTAACATCTTGTCCCACAAAGTCACCTTTATTGGATTGTAAAAAACCAGCAAAGGTGGCTTCGTTGTGTTGTGCTTTTGGTATATTCTTGTTTGCTAATATAGCTTTGACTCTGTTGTGTTGATCTTCTGTTATAAGTCTAGGAAGGCTTTTATCGAGTTCATACCTTTCACCGCCTTGGAAAAAGAAACCAGCGTATATAGGGTCCTTTAAGATTTCATATATCCTAGAAAGAGTGATAAGAGCTCCTCCGATTCTCTTTCTCTTTACAGTGGTCAGTTTTAGCTCTTTTATGGCATATTTATACAACTTTCCAGCTGAATATGTCCCCGTTAAAAACATTTCAAACAAAATTGAAATCTTTTTTAATCTTAGATCGTCAACTAACCATTTTCTGTTTCCTTTTTCTTCTGTTTTGTCGTTGATAAAACCTAAAAAGGCAACACCGCTTGGAATACCCATAGAGGCTTTTTTCTGTAATCCTCTTTTAACATTTACAGAGAGATCTTTTACAAATTGTTTACCTTGCCCAAATTCAACAGCCATAAGTAAAACATTATCCCAAGGATAGTAAACTTTATCGTGAGTAATTATTGCTTTGATCACTCCCGCGCTGATTAGATCAATTATTCTTCCACCCTCTGTCATATTTCTTGCGAGACGGTCCAGCTTCCAACAAACGATACTATCAAGTTTTCCGTTCTCAATCATTTTAATCATATTCGTAAACTGAGGACGCAAGTATTCTTTTTTAGCAGATTTTGATTCTTCAAAAACTTCCACGAATTTAGGAAGTTTATAAAAATCAGATATTCTTTTAGCCTCGTCTTTTTGGGACCCGATAGAAAGCACTTGTTTGTCTTCTGCTTCCGAAGATTTTCGGTTATAGTTTCCTATTTTTAATTTTGTGAAGTCTATTTGTTGATACATAAATTTATATAATTAAGTTGATAATAAAAAAGAGGTAATGACGTCCGAGCTTCGTTGCTACACTAAGGACAGGGTCATTACCTCATTTTTAAACACAAATATAATTTATGTTTCCTTAGTGTAGCATAGCTATTATACTACATTTTCCAATTTTAATCCTTCCATCAGAGCTGTTAATAAAAATAATCCAATTTTATTAAGCTCTTCGTCATTTAAGCCAAAATCGCTGTTATATTTTTTCTGTAATTCTAGTCTGAGTTCGTGGATAGCTTTGTTTGATAATTCTATTTTACTCTGTACTTTCCCTTTTGTTTCAGACCTGTTTTCAGGTTGCTGTTCAAAAGAAGAGAGAACAGCATGATTCATGGGATTATTTCAATTCCGTCTTCATCATGTTCTGGTAATTTTTCTTCCTTTAATTCTTCCTCAGAATATTCTTCTTTTTCTTTTGTCTTTGGTTTCTTCTTCATATCGTTTATGGTTAGTTATTACTAATAATGTGCCTTAATGGATGATTCTTCATTCTCTAGTAGTTGGTACTTGTAATTGATTTTGAGCTATTGATAATTAAGGCTTGTTTGACGGTGCCTTTTTAAAATAGGGCGTCCTGGGGCTTATATCAACAATGTCTCGAGATCTCTGGCAGTGTATGCGGTATCAAGATGTTTGAATACTCCTTTAGCTACTAACTTATTGATTTCAGTTTGTCTTCGTTGGAATCTTTGGAAGGGCTTTCTTTTGCAGATCTTTTCTCCTGGATACCAAACCACTTCAACTTTAAAGTTAGGATTTGGATCGCCTGCGCAAATTGCTGCTTCACAATTTAAATGATGGAATATATTTCTCATTTTAATTGGTCCCCAAAAGGGGGAGATTTTAGTTTGTAATTTGTTGTGTGTAGTTTAATTACCCATCAGTGTTAATGCTTCTTCTAATCTTTCTTCAAACGGGGTAACTAAAGAATCATTAAATTCTCCAGTTCCTCCTAATTGAATGTCTTGGAATTCGGAAAGATTAAATCCTGCAATTTGGTTAGCATGTTTACCGAGAGTTATTGCCTCAGTCTGTTTTTCTACCGAAATAGTAGTAGCTACATCAAAGTAAGTTTTTCCATTATCTGGATTAAACCAAGATCCTAGCGAAAAACCCTTTTCTAGTAGATCTTTATTCTTCTCGCAATAGCCCATTACCATTTTGCCAGTAGCTCTGCCTGTAAAGATCTGGCTTCGTTCAGGGAATGGTGATATCGCAAGATATTGTGTTCCACTGTAGTCTTTGTCTAATAAAGGGCTGTAAGTTACACCTCCTTTATTTATCTGCATTACTAACTTCCTCAACACTCTGTTTTTTATAACAGAGTGTTCTACATTTTTAGATTTCATGAATGATTTTAATTATTTTTAATTTATTTAGTTTTTGAAAAAGATTTAGTTACAAACACTAAAAAACTTTCTGATAGTTTAAAAGCATTTTTTAGAATTCTTTTACTATTTATTATGCGATCTACTGCTTTTCCAACTTCTTTAGCTGGAATAAATTTTGAAGATAAAGCTAATGTTAATGCCATCAAAAGATCCTCCTTTGAATATTTATCTGCAAAGTTCGTATATTTGTGTCCTATTATAATTTCTGATTTATTTTTCATATTACTAATCCGTTTGTCGCTATGCGACGTTAGATCTTGCGTGACAAGCTAAGTTGTTGTCCCACAAGCAAGTAGTTTTCCACGTTAAATTAACTCCTTTGAAATAGATTCTAATCGACATCAAACTATTGAGAAGATACCAACGCAAAAATGGCCCTCTGTTTTGAGTGCCTGTTACGGGTTTGCCTTTATCTGTTATTTGCAAATCCCTAGATGATATTAAAACCTATTATCTTTATTAAAATAGGATCCGTGGAAAGTTATTTAAAATGAAATATGCTGTTATGTATTAAAGTGCTTTTGTCTGATATAAAATGAAAGATCTCGCAGTCATTTTTTGCTGTTTTGATTAATGTTATTACTATATTCTGTTGTTGTCAGAGAACACTATTAACGATGATATACTAAATTTAGACAATTGTCAAGCAAAAAATAAAAACTTTTATTTGAAATAAACAAAACCCCAGATGCGTTCAATTGAATATCTGGATAATTCCGATATGTCCCCACTACATAACCCTATCCTCGCTATATGTATGTACAGCTATATCAGAATTTAGGTATTACTGCCAACAAATCTCGGGTTTCTCTCCTGTTGTTTCTTCTAGGTATTGTTCTACTTCGGGCAATCCTCCTATTTCATCTATCAACCCCAGCTCTTTAGCTTTGTTCCCTAAAAAGGTGGATCCGTCTGCATTAGCTTTAACTTTTTCAATATCTATATTTCTATTTAGTGATATTGCTTTCACGAAGTTATTGAAGGCAAGGTTTATATCTCTTAGTATCAAAGCTCTTTCCTCGTTAGTAAGTTCCTTGTCTGGTGATCCACTATCTTTGAATTTACCAGACGAAAGAGCTTCATAAGTAATACCATCTTTTTCATTCTTCTTGGCGTTACTCATATAAGAACTTGTCACACCAATACTTCCAATAGTTGAATTCTCTGATGCATATATTCTATCTGCGCTACTGATGGCCCAGAGTGATGCTGAGGCACCTATATCTCGTATAAGAGCTATTACGGGTTTGTCACTATTCTTTACCGCATTATCAATTTCCTCTCCACCAACAATGGATCCACCAAAACTATCGACTTCTACAATAATAGCTTTTATGTTTGAATCTTCATTGGCTAATTTAATCTTACCTGTTATATCTTCACTAGAAACAGAATCATAATTGAAAAACGAATCATTTTCTGCATGATTAGGTAAGTAAGTTTTGAGTTCACCATGGAGGTTTATACCTATAACATTACAATCATTTTGTTCGTTACTAGAATCGCTCAAAGAAGATTTTTCATTATTAGGCCAAATTGATTCAAAGGCTAAATATAACAATACTGCAAATGCAATTATTAATATAAGTTTTACTATGGCACCAATTAGGTAGCCAAAGATATTAACGTCACTCCATTTCCTAAAGCTTAACCATAAGTTGTTTATTTTGTTAAAAAGTTTTTTCATTTATTATATTTTATCATATTATTTACTCTTAATCTCCCATAGGTCCATTACAATATATATTTCCAGTTTCTTTTAAACAAGTAGCTTTTTCTTCTGGACTAACATATTTTGGTGTACGTAATCCTAAATAGATAACTAAAATAATAAGTAAGGTTATGATTATCGTTGTTGTTTTCATATATTTAAAAGCCTAACCAATTCTTAATCTTGGCCCAAAAGCTTTTAGGTTTTACTTCTTCCGTATTGGTGACAACCACTTTATCTATAGGATCTGGCTTATTGATAGTAGTGTTCTCTTTTACTTCTAAAACTTTTTTGATTACAGGAGCTATTGTCTTTGTCTCTGCTTTAGGAATAGAAATACATTGAGTTTGTCCTTGATTAAATTGATAACCATTTTGACAGCCACAACTTAAACCACCCGCATTATTTTTAGTACCGTCCCAGTTACTTTTTAATCCAAAATTATCTTGGCATATTTGATCATTCGTTTTTACTGGAACATTTGAAACAAGAACACACTCAGATCCATCACTGTTTGCTTGATAACCAGACTCACATCCACAATTGAGTAACCCCTCAGAGTCTTTCGTACCGTCCCACTTAATATGTGCTCCAAATTTATCAATACAAACTTGATCATTTGTTTTTATAGGTGCAGTAGGTGCAACAACTGGACTACACACATACCAACCATTACTTAAAACTTTTGTGTACCCAGTAACGCATTGAATGTTTTCATTAGATTTTTGTCGTTGTGCTAAACAGCGACCACCACCCAGCCACGCTTCTAACATAGATAAACAAGATGATTCGGAAAATGGATCAATTGCATTATAGTTACCACAAGCTGATGGTTTACATGATGAATAAACAGAATATCCGTATTGAGCTTTCAGTTGTGATTCACGCAATAAATTTTCTTGACGTTTTTGAGAATTTAGATCAGGTAATATTTGTATATTAATTGGATTTGATGCACCACCAAGATCAGTAGAACTTGGAAGTGGAATATATGCAGAAGAAAAACTTACAGGAACTAACAAAGAAAACAAGAACACTAAAACTATTTTATTTTTCATATTTTCGCGTGGGTTTTAACTAATAATATAATCAAAGAGGTAGCAAAAAAGGCTACATAAGATCGCGATAATCTCTTTCGAGACTATCCTATGCACCTTTCGATGCACAGACCCACGCGAGTAGTTGCGACTTCTGTAGCCGTTTTTACTCGCGTGGGATTTCTTATATACCATGCCATTTCTGGTTTAGGATTGTACATATATGATAGCACTCATTGAGCTAATTATACAACCCAAAAAAGCTGTGGAAAATTAGAAATTTTTTACTCACATTGAATTTATATATTAGATTTGATTCAAGACAACCCCTATGTGCCTTTGCGCAAAACACGATCCCGAATAACCCTTTTAAAATAACATCTTGAAATTGGTTACTCGTACCAGTAACCTCAATGTGGTCAATTGTGTACCTTTCTAGTTTTAGGCTCGCGGAACCCTGTATGGATGTATCACCTTGGATCCAGAATACCTCACTGCAACAATTCAAGACCACCACCCCATACCCCTTATTTAAATATAAATAATAACAAATAAAAACTATTTAAGTGAAGCGAATTATAAATAACTACAACGCTTCACACATGTTGGTCGTCATGATTATTAACTAATTATATTTAACGTTATGAAATCAATAAAAGAAATATTAGAAGGCCCTGAGATAAGCAATTTTTCGGGAAGCGAAAAAACTCGCTCGATCGTTGAGAGCGAAATTATTTCTCGTTGGGGTAGGCAAGAATTAAAAAATTTTGATCCACTGAGATCAACACTCACAGCAAAAAACTGGATCATGAAATTCGGGATGATTCCAAAGAAAGGTGAAAAAGCTATCCGTTCTTTTGTGGTATTAGAAACACGTGACAAAAAAGATCCAACAAAAATTGTTAAGCGTATTAAAAGTGTTTATCTCTTCCATTATCGCCAGGTCACTGAATTGGCTAAAAGATAAAATGAAAAAAATAAATACAATATCTTACCAAAATAGATATGGAACAAGAAATATCAGACCCACCGCACCAAAGCTAATGCTGGCTAATTTCTATCTTAAAAATATTTCAAAGTTTGATATTTCAAGTAAGGTAAGTGTCGAATACTTAAAAGACAAAATCATTATAAGTAAAATCTAATTAAACATTATGAACACATATAAAAACAATATTCCTTCTCCTTATAAAACAAGAGAAAGAATAGATCCGATTCAAGAAGAGATTGCAAAGAATGCAGGAAGTTTTAATTTAACCATAGTAACAGAACAAGATTTTGAAACTATGAAATTATTTAAAAATATTCCTGGTTTTGTGGCATTCAAGACTACTCTTAGTAAAGAAAATCAATTACTTTCTATTGGTTACGGGTCAGCGGTCCTGAATAGGTTAAATAAATTTGTGGAAAGAACCGTTTTATTCGCAAAAAATTCTAGCTTGATAGATGCCATGGTGAGGTCCACCAAAATTCTTGATGCATTATCGATCATGCCTAATCAAAAAGATACCGAAGACAGAGATACGGAAGGTCGAGATTTCCAAGCATCCTATACAGAAGATTTACCACAGACAGCTACAGAAAAACAACGCAATTTTTTATCTAAGCTAGTGGAAAAATGTGACGAAGAAGATAAAGAAGAATACTTGTCTGCTTTAGCATCTCCGTACTTGTCGAAGTTCGATTGTTCTGAGCTAATCAAAAAATTAATGCCAGTAAAGTAAATTATTAATTAATCTAAAATTATGATTACAAACACAATATCTGCCTTTGAAGCACCTCGGCAAAGGAGTAGCTTCTTTCTAGAGGATAGTGACGAGCCAGGGATGGCAACAAGCTATCAGAAAAGAACTATCTATCGTCTTCTTTGCGAAAATATGGAGGACGGAGAAGGCAGAGAGGTAAATATAAACCAAATTCCTTATGTCTCGGAGGATGAGGCCTCCATTTGGATAAAGGAGCTGGAAAATTCAATTTGGTAGAATATATAAACATTAAGCGGTGGGTCCAAATCTCTGGGCTCACCGTTTTTTGTTTCCCTGTTTATAAAAAATAAGTATAATAAATCGTATGCCTCCTATTGAAATAAAACCTGTGGACTGTAAGAAGTGTAGTTTTAACTATTGCCCTTGCTGTGAGACTAAGTGTCCTAAATGCGGTGAGATAGATATTCCAGACAACCCAGAAGTAATGCTGATCTTGCAGAAGATGAGAGAGGGTGTGAATTTTGAAGAGTAACTAATATCCTTTTTTATATTGTGTGAGTATGTATATGTTTTGATATACGTTTCCTTGTGGTTTGTCCTATGGGTGCAAATGCTTTTGTTCTTGCGGTTTGCGCCCCGCAGACGCTGAAAAAATCAATTCCAGAATCTCTTTCAAAATTAAGCTGAAAATGCTATGATTTTTAGAGTTTTTGAATAATAAGGTTTTACTAATTATGATATAAATTATGGAAAAAGGATATTTTTATAATACTCTAACTAATAACCGCAAAGATGACGACTCTTTAAAAAGTTGTATAGAAGAAACTGTTGTTAAACTGATTGATTCTGATACAAACTTGAAAAAGCCTGGTATTTTGCTTGGGAAGGTGCAGAGTGGGAAAACCCGTGCTTTTTTAGGTGTAATGGCTTTGGCATTTGATAATGATTACGATATTACAATAATACTTACAAAAGGCACTAAGCCACTTACTGAACAGACACTAAAACGACTACATGAAGATTTTCAAGTATTTGAGGAGGATAGTAAAGTTCAAATACATGACATCATGCTTTTCCCCAAAAATATGGTGCCATATGAGTTAAGTCAAAAGTTGATTATTGTTGCAAAGAAAGAAACTAATAATCTTAGACATGTATTAAGCACACTTACTACTACTTATCCCGATTTAAAAAATAAAAAGATTCTTATAATTGACGACGAAGCAGATTTTGCAAGTATTAGCTTTCATAAAGAAAAAGAAAGTGGCTCAATTGAACAAGGAAAAATTGCTCAACAAATAGACGATATACGAAACACAGTTAAACGATCTGATTTATTACAGGTCACAGCCACTCCATATTCGTTATATTTACAATCAGATGATAGTGAAGACTCAGAATCGCTTTTTCTACCGAAACGACCAGCTTTCACTGTGTTGGTCCCTATTCATAAAGATTATGTAGGAGGTGATTATTATTTTATTGAAAGTGAGGAAGAAGGAACGACTGCGTTTCACGTTTATAAAGAGGTTCCAATTGAAGAGTTGGAAATTTTGAAAGTAAGAAAGACTCTTAAGCGGGCAGATCGCAGGTCATTTAAAATAGAAGAAGTTTTTACTAGTCCATCTACAAGAACAATTAGAAATTCGATAATGAATTTTATTGTTGGTGGTAGTATCCGTCGCATTCAACAAGAAAATAAAGGAGAAAAGCAAGAAAATTACAGTTTTCTAATTCACACTGAACAATCTAGAAATTCTCATAATTGGCAAGAGGAAGTTGTAAATAAACTTAACGAAGAGCTAGTTAGGATTGCAAAAGAGGACCAAGCATTATTTAATGTTCTAGTTGAGGAAGCATACAATGATTTAAAACCTTCCGTGGAACTTTCTGGATTGCAGTTACCAATTTTTTCTGTTGTATTGCATGAAGTATCAGATGTTTTAACAAAAGGAATGCTTGTAGTAGAAAAAGTTAATTCAGATAAAGATGTAAAAGCGCTCTTGGATAGTAAGGGACAGCTTAGATTAAGAACTCCACTAAATATTTTTATAGGAGGTCAAATTTTGGATCGTGGGATTACGATTAAAAACATGATAGGTTTTTACTATGGTAGAAATCCTAAAAAATTTCAGCAAGACACTGTCTTACAGCACTGTCGCATGTATGGAGCTAGATCTAAAGAGGATTTAGCAGTAACTCGTTTATATACGACTCGTAGTATTTATGAAGTAATGAAACGCATACATGAATTTGATAATGCACTAAGGGAGGCTTTTCTAAATGGTTCACATAATAATGGTATTTATTTTATACGCAAAGACACGAGTGATAAACTGGTACCTTGTTCGCCTAATAAAATAATGCTTTCTAGCATAACTACTCTTAAACCCCACAAAAGACTTTTACCTATTGGTTTCCAGACAGGTTATAAAAGTAACATAAAAAAAGATATAGAGGATTTAGATAAAGAAATTTTAGGCTTACAAGCTGAATCAACATCGGATTATTTTTTGATTTCAGTTGAACAATCCCTTTCTATTTTAGATAAAATAAAAAAAACTTTTATTTCTGAACAAAATGGGTATGAATGGGATGTTAAGGCTTTCAAAGCAAGTATAGAACATTTATCAAAAAATTCGGCCAGTATTTCACAAAACGGGAAAGTTGGAGTTGTGGTGAGAACTGATAGTAATTTATCTCGTTGTAAATCAGATGGCAGATTTACAGATGATGCTGGATCTGGTACTGGAGAAGTGGCTCTTACTATTGCTAAAAGGATAGCAGATGACATTCCAGTATTAATGTTAATTAGAGTAAATGGCAAAGAAGAACAAGGGTGGATGGGTTCACCATTCTGGTGGCCAGTAATTCTTACTCCTAAAAATATGCACACTGCAATTTTTGCTAGTGAGACCCTGGATAATAAATAATCCATGAATTCACTTTTTGATATTAAAAATATAAATTTAAAAAATCTCCTCAAGATTCTTTTTGACGATTTAAGTACAAATTTTAAAAAACACATTACAAACATCACCGACGGTGATGTTGCATTGTTAGAGATAAAAACAGATTATGCCAGTTATTTAATAAATTTCAACGAAAGTAAAGAAGGGACTGGTCAATTAATAAGCACAAATCAATTATTACTTAAAACAATAACTATTGGTAGTGACTTAATTGCAAAAGATAAAGAAAAAGTAAAATACTTTTTACGAAGACAATTTATAGCAGACGAAGAGCTTTTTAATCTTTATTTAAAGAGAGGAAAAGAAATTAAACCACACGAAGCTCAAGAAAAGGCACTTGTTAATCTTAATAAAACAAGGGAAAACGGATCAGATAGAGCTGTCGCAATACTTGCAACAGGTTTAGGTAAAACGATATTGTCTGCTTTAGATGCAAAAGATACTAAAGCCTCAAAGATACTTTTTGTTGTCCATATCAATGAAATTCTTAAGCAAACCAAAGAATCATTCGAGCGAGTGTTTCCTGATAGAAAAAATGACCTTGGTTTTTATAATGGAAAACAGAAAGAGAAAGATAAAAAAATATTATTTGCGTCTATACAAACATTGGGTAAAAAGAAACATATTGAAAGTTTTTCTCCAGATTATTTTGATTACATAATTATAGACGAGACACACCATACTGCTGCACCTACTTATGGATTAATATTTTCCTATTTTAAACCAAAATTTTTTCTAGGATTAACAGCAACACCAGATCGAATGGATCGAAAAGATATATTAGGATTTTATAACAATAATGTTGTATTTGAGATGGGACAGGAACAGGCCATAGAGCAAGGTTATTTAGTACCTTTCCAATATTTTGGATTTAAAGATAGTATTGATTATTCCGACATATATTTTAATGGATTTAAGTATGATACTAAGGACCTTAATAAGCATCTTTTGATTGATGAACGAGATCAAGCCATTTTAAAAAAATTCAAAGAAGTTGTTGGTGATAGAAAAACTATAGGTTTTTGTGCATCTATAGAACATGCTGAAAGATGCGCTACTAAATTTAAGGCTGCAGGTATTAATGCGATTGCCGTACATTCTCGTAGCCTAGGGCTTGAAGGAGTTGAAGATAAAGATAAAACTTTATTAATAAAACATTTTAGAGATGGCAAATGTCAGGTGGCTTTTGTTGTAGATATGTTCAACGAAGGTGTCGACATTCCCGATGTTTCTTGTTTATTATTTTTAAGGCCCACAGAATCAAAAACAATATTTATTCAACATATGGGTCGTGGTTTACGTGTTGCTCCTAAAAAAGAAAATGTTTTGATTCTTGATTTCATAGGGAATTATCGTACTGCAAATTTAATTCTTGAAGGACTTGATATAAAAAATGGGGTTAGAGGACTTAAAAAGATTCACAAAGATGGGAAAGATCTTTTTGTCTATGATTTAAATGGTTGTGAAGTCATTTTTGATTCTGAAGTTGTTGAGATATTTAAAAGCAATGAAGTTGTATATTCGAAAGATATAAGAAATGATGTAATTGCAAAAGAATGGAGAGAGTATTCAACATACTTAGATAAGTGGACAAAAGATAATTTATATTGGAAACGTGGGCAACAGAATCAGTATTTTCAAGTTAATTTTGAGGGTATTAAAATTATTAAAGATAATCCAAATATAGGTGAAAAAGAATTTATAGAAAAAATACAAAAGATTGTTAATAATAAATATCCTGGTAAAAATATGACAGCAGGTTTTCGTGCTTTAATGTTAAGCAAGATCAGTGGTTTTATATCAGCTGAATCTCCACTCAAGCCGACAATTTCATTTGAAGAAATTTGTAAAAAGACAAAAGATTTCTCAGATGTGGATATTTATCAAGACATTCTTACGTTACAACTTGAAAAAATATTGTATTGGAATCCAATTTATGGTTCTTATAATAAATATATTGAATCAACAAAACGTGTTTCTTTTAAAGATTTTAAAGTATATCCATTTTTATTTATATATGATGTTTTAATACAATTACTAGATGATTATGGTTCGGACTCATTTATTAGCAAATTTGAATTTAATACTTTTTTAGCAATCACAAAAGAGCACACTGAATCAAAGGAAGTTGTAGAAAGAATATTACGATTTAGAGAAGACGAAGAAAGACATCAGGTCCAAAAACTTCTTGAAACAAAGAATCATATTGACCCAAGATTTTATGGAATCGTTCATTATAATAAATATCTCGAAAAAGACAAAAACGGTATAAAAATTAGGCCAGAATATATAACTGAAGTTAGGGGAAGGGTGAAAAAGTTTAAGGAGCTTTATTATTCAGGAAAACTCATTCTTTATACAGAAAATGCTCCAGAATTGTACTTAAATATGTTATACTCAGATAAGGATATTTTAAGTTATCATGAACAAGAGCGGTAATTGATATTGAATCAATTTTTTATCTATTGTGTGATAACAAATATTGTTACGTTTAATTCGTATGAATAAAATAAATAAAAACATTACCGCAAAAACTCACCCAACTCACTACATGATGCATAAATACTGGGGGAGAAAACCACACAATGTGGTGAGTGACTATATTTTGAATTTTTCAAAGCCAGGAGAGACGATTCTTGATCCATTTATGGGAAGTGGGGTCGTGATAATTGAATCAATTAAAAATAATCGTAAAGCGATAGGGATAGATTTAAATCCTATGGCTTGTTTTATTACTGAAAATACGATAAATGACGTTAACTTAGAAGAATTTGAAAAAGTATTTGATTATATATACGAAAAGAATCATAAAAAATTTATTGAATTATATAATACTAAATGTCCTAAGTGTGGAGGAATTACAGCCTTTGAAAATTCGATTTGGGATCACGAAGAATTTTCAAAAATTAGAGCATTATGTCATAGCTGTGGTAAGTTCATAAAGAATGTAGACTTGTATGACCAGAAAGTTTTTAAAAAAGCAACAGAGGTTTTCCATAAATTAGATAAGGAAAATAAAATCTTCTATCCAAAAGATGAAATTTTAAAATTTGTTAAGAGAAATGGAAAAAGTAGGTTGAATGAATTTTTTACAGATCGTGCATTGGTGGTGCTCGGTTCAATAATTAAAGATATAGATGAAATTAATGACCAGAAAGTTAAAAATCTAATACTTTTATGTTTTACTTCTATGTTGCCAAACGTTTCTAAAATGATACCTGGTAATCTCGAATCAGTTAATGGCAAGTCAGGGTGGGTTATTAGTAAATTATGGGCTCCAAAAATTCATACAGAAAAAAATATTTTTAATAGCTTTAAGCATCGATTCCATAAAATTAAAAAAGGTAAACAAGAAGTAGCGGGAATATTTAACTCAAAGGATGCTCAAATCTTTAACATTGATGCTACTAATCTAAAAAACGTTAAATCGGAATCCGTTTCATATATATTTACCGATCCACCTTATGGTGATAGCATTGCTTATTTTGGGTTAAGTATGTTTTGGAATGGGTGGCTTAGGAATAAGGTAAATTATGAAAGTGAAATCATTTATGATCCATATCGTAATAAAAAATACGAAGATTATTCATCAAGAATGAAAAAAGTCTATGCTGAATTATATAGAGTTTTAAAAGATGAAAAATATCTCTCGTTTACTTTCCATAATAGAAATCTAAATATTTGGAAGGCTGTAATGGATGCCGTGACTAGTGCTGGTTTTCATCTTGTAAACGTTGTTTATCAGGAACAGGCTGTTGCATCTGGTACACAGGGACTCAATAGAAACAATACACTGAGGGGTGATTTTGTTTATAATTTTATAAAAAACACGAAAGTAAAAGCAAAGGAAAAAAAATTAAACAACGAGGGTGGTGAGAAGTATATTGCAAGAAAGGTTCAATCTTGGATAGAAAAAAATAATGGTTATCTGACTTCTGATTCTTTGTATGAGAAACTGATACCTTTTATTGTTGAAAATAATTTGTATTCTAATAAAGAAGGTGAAGTTACAAATATAGAAAATTTATTAAAAAACAACTTTAATTATAAAAAAAATAAATCACAAGAGTATGGCTGGCAAGAAAAGTAAACTAAAAATAATAGATCTGTTCGCAGGAGTGGGTGGTATTTCTGTGGGTTTTAAGAAAGCTGGTTTTGATGTAGTGTCTGCGAATGAATATAATGCAGAAATTGCTAATACTTACATAAAAAATCATCCTGGAACAAAAATGATCGTTGAAGACATAACCAAAGTAGATTCGAAAGAATTATTGAATGGAGAAAAAGATATTTGTGTTGTTGTTGGGGGGCCACCTTGCCAGGGTTTTAGTATGGCAGGTCGCAGAATACGTAATGATGGTGCGTTTTTAAATGATCCACGTAATGAACTTTTTAAGGAATTTATTCGGGTAGTAAAAGACGTCAAGCCTAAAATATTTGTTATGGAAAATGTAGCAGCGATGCTAAATATCCACGGAGGAACTGTAAAAAATGAAATAATAAAAAAGTTTAAAGAAATTGGATATGAAACCAAGGTCCATGTTTTACTTGCTGCAGATTATGGTGTTCCTCAATTAAGAAGAAGAGCAGTATTTATAGGTAATAGGATAGGGATAGACCCCGAAGATTTTTTTCCAGACAAGACACATGGTCCTCAAAAACAAAGACCATACGTAACTGTTGCAGAAACGATTTTAGATTTACCAAAGGTATCAGCAGGCTTAGGACAGTTTGAATCTGAGTATGCTTTTAATAAAAATCTTACTCAATATCAAAAAGAAAGACGAGGAAAAAGTAAAAAGCTATATAACCACCAAGCCACTAAACATGATCCTAGAATAATTAAGATACTTAAAAGCATTAAAGAAGGTGAAGGAAGATCAAGTTTACCATTAGCGCTACAAACAAAGTCTATACATAGTGGAGCATTTGGAAGAATTAATAGGAATAAACCTGCATATACAATAACCACAAGGTTCGATACTCCTTCTGTGGGTCGCGTAACTCATCCACTACAACATCGAGCGCTAACACCTCGTGAAGCAGCTCGGATACAATCTTTTAATGATGATTTTATTTTTTACGGTAGTAGGGGTTCAGTTGGTATACAAATTGGAAATTCAGTACCTCCATTATTAGCACAATCTATTGCGTTAAAGATTCGCAAAGTTTTAAAACTATGATTGAAGAATATAAAAAATATTTAAATAACAAAGGAACTAAGAATTTCTGGAAGAAAGCTAAACAGAAAGAATATACAATTGATGCCGTAAATAAAATCTATAATGATTTGACTAATGATTTTCACGAACTTACGACGCGTAATAGTATTACTTTGAGATATCTTGGATTGATAGTTAATCTTGGTGGGGACAATTTACAAATTTCAAACGCTGGAGAAACTTTTTTAAATTCTCTTTATAAACAAAAGATTTTAGATGAGCAGATAATGAAAGTATATTTGGATTGTCCAAAATTAAACGATAATTTATCAATTAAAATTGCTCCGATGGAGGTGTTGTTAACTCTTTTGCACTCTTTAGAATATATATCTTTTGATGAATATAAGTTATTTGTGTGCTGGATAAATGATAAAAATGAAATCTCTTTTGTTGTAGATTTAATACATGAATACAGAAATTCTAAAAACAAAACTACTTATGCAGATATTTTAGATAAAAAAAGTAAAGAGTTAAGTATTGATGATTTCTCAGATAACGTTAAGAGATTTTTTGACATGCTTCTAATTTCTTCTTATATTAAAAAGGAAGGTGAAAAAATTACATCTAATTTATCGAAAAAAGACATTGAGATTATTTTAGAGAGTTTTTCTCTACGAGATTTTAGTGATAGTGGATATTTTAATTATTTAAATACAAACAATGGGTGGCAGATTTATACCATTAACCCTAACTATCTAAGGGTTATCGAAAGCTTAGAGAAAAAAACGACAGAAGAACAAGAAGAAATAGTTAATACTATAACTGGAGGGTTAAAACTTCCCGATATCTCAAATATAAAACCTCAGATAATTGAAATGGAAATTGATGAAGATGCTGATCTAGGTGTAAAAACAAGAAGAAAAATATCCCCTAGGCTACAAAAAATTGATTTTGAACTCCGAGATAGCAATAACAGAACAGCTGGAGATTTTGCTGAAAAAATTGTTATAAAACATGAAATTGGAGAGTTAAATAAAAATTATTCTAAGATGGTAAATAAAGTTGAACAAGTTTCTCTCAAGGATGACACTTTGGGCTATGATGTATTATCTTTTGATTTTGATGGGTCAGAAAAACACATAGAAGTTAAAGCTGTTAGAAATATTCCAGCTATTACCTTTAGATTTTTTATCTCTGAAAATGAAATAACAATTGCTAGGAAGGACAAAAATTATCATTTATATATTGTCTTTGATTATCTATCTGAAACACCATTTATATATAAAATGCCAAATCCATTCGCAAACAAGATACCAGGTGTAACAATAGATCCTATTAAATATTTAGTTACAGTAAGAATAAAAAAATAATGTGAGGGCGGAGATAAAGTGTTAGGAAATTTAGCAAAATTTATAAAATAGTGCTATAATGTATGTACAATTGAATAGTTTGTATCAAGAGTGGTGGTAGAGAATTGGCTCGATGACCCCACAGCAACCTGCAATTGTAAGGTGCTAAATCCAACCAGACACGCAAGTGTCAGGAAAGATGAGTTTTGTGTTTAGTCCACACAAGAAATCTTTCCTTCATTATTAAGTTAATGTAGGAATTTTTTTTATGCATATAGTTAACTTAAACATTAGGTTAATTGAAGGTAATCTTTCTAGGATTCATAGTCGAGACCTTTTTAGATATAAAGCTGAGGTTATCAGAGACGAAGGAAAATATTATTATCGTGTTGATAATGTGATCATGCATATAACACCACTTGAAGCTAAGCGTGTTATAAAAAATCCACGTCTTTATTATTTTTCTACTGCACTATGGTTACATTTGGAAATACAACGTAAAAAAGATGATCCTAATTATATTAGAAACTTTAATTAAAAAAATTTATGAACGAAGAACTTAAAGAACAACTTAAAAAAATAGAACAAGAATATCCTTTAGTGCCACATACCCACGCAGGTCGTCTTTTCTCAATGGTAAGACGAATGAATAAAGAGAAGGAATTAAATATTTCAATTGATTGTAGGAGTGGTTTTGCTATATCTGTAAAAACAGGTAAGTCTACAAATAAAATGACGGAAAACGAATGGAATGATTTTTATAGAAGCTTAAGCAATGAACTTAGTGAGGGTTACCCAGATTTATTTAAAAGGATATTCCCTTAAGGTCCACAAAGCTTCCCCAACTTTTTGGGTAAGCTAAATCATGGCCTATTCGTCTAGAGGTAGAACTAGAAAAAGAAACCAAAAAACGTATGTCAGAAGGTAGTAAAGGTAGTCAAAAAGTTGACTACCTTAAAGATAAAAATGAAGGTAAAGCATCCGAAAAAGCTGCGGAAAAATTTAATACAAATCGTCAATATATTTCTGATGTAAAAAACTTCGCTTGTTTTTTGTTTATTTTTATGCTAAAATATATTCAACAGGTGGAAAAGTTAGTTGTTGAAAGACAATTCACTTCTCTCTCAAAATAAAGTTATGTTAAGTTATGTTGCGTTAAGTTAGGTTAAGTTACGGAAAACATTAACAAATCTTTGTTTTTGGGGATCTCAAATCAAAAACTCCAACGAAACCTTATATCGCTACTGATATCCGTGTATAAGGCAAACGGCCTTGAGTAAGGGCTAATAATGAGAGGTTCAGGTATTGATGAAAGAGCGCTGGGAAAATGTTGTTCGACTTGCACCCAGCCTTGTGATCAGTATCGGAGCTTCACTGATTGATATAGGAATTATCAAGTAAGGCAATGGTGTATCATGGGTTATGCTTTATGAAGGGGGTTCGCTATTTAAATCAACTGTTAATTGCATATAAATCTTTTTTGGACAAAAATTATTTTAACACCTATTATCTACGCATTATAAATATTCTAAATCACGGTGTTTCAAATAACGAGAAGCTAGAAAAACACATCTAAATCTTTATCAAGGGGTAAGTCGAGTTTGTGCCTAAAATAATAAATAATGAGAAAGAATTGTGATATAATAAATTTATGAAACTTGGTATTATCTTGCAATCAAATAAACCAGAGCATGTATGGAATACATTTCGTCTTGGTATTACAACATTAAAGGCTGGTCATCAAGCTGAAGTTTTTTTAATGAGTGAGGGTTCAGAATTAGACACCATCTCCGATACTAAAGATTTTGATATTTCTGTAAAAGTAGCCGAGTTTAAAAATTTAAAAGGCAATATCTATGCCTGTGGTTCTTGTATGAAGTTGCGAGGAAAAGAAGAAAGTAATGTATGTCCAATTTCCACTATGTCTGATTTACTTGCGATGATTGAGAGTTCAGATAAAATTTTGGTATTTTAATAAAAAAGCAATTAATACAATAATTTATTGACTTTGTTGTCATTTTTCGTCTATAATGGCCTTACGAACATCATCCCAGGTTCGGAGCAATGTTTTTTAGAAAATTTTGGTAAAAATACTGATGAAGGGAGACAAAATATAGTCCAATACTTTCGGCTTGTGGTGGCGAAAATCAAAGAGGACCGCTCCCCTTTTCCACTCTTTCACAATATCCGAAAGCCTGCGCACCGCGCTAGCATCTTTGAAGAAAATCCCCACTTCGGAATTCAATTCAAAGGACAAAAAATCCAAATTATTGGAGCCCACTATTCCCTCTTTCCCATCTATGATGGTGGTCTTGGCGTGATTCATATGCGATTCAAGATAAAAGTTGACACCAAGCTTGGAGAGTTTGAACATATAGAAATAGTTCACCCGTTCGGTGAAAAAAATGTCCGTGTGTCTCGGCACCAATATATCCACCCTCACCCCCCGCAGGACGGCCTGGTGGAGCGCTCCAGATAACCAGCGCTTGGGTATAAAATATGGCGTGACAAGAATAATCTCCCTCTCCGCGTCACGGAGGTGCTTCTTGTAAATCTTTTTCAAAATAAATTTTTTCTTAATCGGGAAATGTTCCACCAGCCAAGTACGTGTCTTGTCGAGAACAATCGGCTCATTTTTCGCCAGGACAACCTTATCTTTACCTCCACCCTCTTCGTATACTTTCGCGAAGGACCGGATGAGGTGGCGCACGAGCCCCTTGTTGCCCCTCACTTCCGCCACCAAGTCATTCCAAAATCTGAATTTCTGGCTCATATTCACTCCTCCAACGAAAGCCCTCTTCTCGTCCACAACTAGAATTTTCCGGTGAGCACGGTGAAAGAAATGACTCAAGAAAATCAGCTCTACCCCGGCCTCTCGCAGTTCTGCGATAGCGTCGTCGCTCAGTTCCCTACTACCCAGAGAATCCAAGATTATTTTAACCCGGAGTCCCTTCTTTGCTTTTCTTTTCAATAGTTGCAGGAAATCATATTGAATCATATCGTTGGTGAAAATATACATTTCCAGATAAACCGATTCTTCGGCATCTTTTATAGCCTCAAACATAGCCCGCCAAGCCCTCTCCGAGTTAGTAAAAAATTTATAAACCATAAGACCATTGTACACTAAAAATTTGCATTATTGGTAAAATAAGATAGAATATCCTTGTGTAAATAGAAGGTTTGAGATTATCGAAAAATCAATATCTGGGCCCTTAGCTCATCTGGTAGAGCGCCTCTTTTGCAAAGAGGAGGTAAGGAGTTCGAGTCTCCTAGGGTCCACCAAAACTAAAAAGGTCGTTTATTTTATAAAAGCTATTAAAATGTATGAACAAATTTGAAAATAAATTTAAAAGAACTCCCACCGAGCAAGAACAAAAAGCTATAAACAGGGTTGTGGATGAGGTATTTAGTTTACATGCCAATTCGGCAAAGAAAAAACAATTAAGTCATCACTATACAGGAGAAATTACCAGAGAGACTCACCAAGAATTATCTGAAATAAGTGCTCGTGAGAACGAAGAAAAAAATGCGGAAAGAGACATAAAAAGTGATATAACCATTCTGGCTATGGAACTATTTGCAAAAAATAATCGCGTTCCGGATAGTATCGATTTATGGAATAGTTTTAAAAACTACCAAAAAGAGGATAAAAAACAAGAGAAGGCAGCCTAATCAAACTGAATAAAGCACAAAACAAAAACGCCCCGAAGGGCGTTTTTGCGGCACTTATGTTGTCTATATAAAAATGTGAGAAACAACCTCACACTCACAACACAAGTATAGCATACTTCTAAAAATAATGCAAGTGGGAGGGTTATATAGCAGAAAAATCCTCTCTTGCGAGAGGATTTTTCATGTTTTTGTCTTGCGCCTATAAGCCGAATTCTGTGTCTTTTGCCGAAGCAAGAGAGATAGCAATTTGTCTAGCCCTTCGGTTGCCCTCAGGGTCAAGCGATTCTTCCCCCGACACCAGGTGTCGGGGAACACGATCTTGCACAGAGGTAAGGATTTAGCCGTTTCACCCTGATGTCTCCATCAGACTGCCCCAACAAGGGGGCCCTAGCCTTTCGGCGTCGGCGTCTCTGCTCGCACCTATACATTGCTGCACACGGGGGTTACCCGCTACCATTCCCATCCCTTACGGGACTCGCTGTGTTCGGACTTTCCTCCCTATGGCTTTCACCACGGGGTAGCTATCCAACGCAGGACTGAAGACAATTATACTATAAATTTTTAGTAAGTAAATAGAGCATCATCTCCCGCCTTTAAACCATTTTTGTCGGAGAAACCGGCAGAGATTTCTAAAACATATTTCGCATCAACGTCGGGGGTGAAAGCCTCCGGATATGTCTCGGGAGTCGCATTCTTTTTTATATAAACGACCTTCATATCTGAAGAGAGCCAGATGATGTCAATCGGAAAATTCATATCCTTCATCCAGAAACTGTGTTCCCCGGGTTCCGCAAAAACAAAAAGCATCCCCGAGTTTTCCAGGAGCTCACTTCTGCCACTCAATCCTTTATTTTGCTCTGTCGTAGTTGAGGCCAACTCTACTCCAATCTCCTGCCCCGCGATTTTTATATTTTTGATGTTATCAAAACTGACGGCCGTCCAAAAGTGATAACCCAAGAAAAATAAAATAAGGAGCGCAATAGAACCCAAAAGGTAATTTTTCATAGATTATTTATGATCCCCGTTCCAACCAAAGAGCTTGCCTATGGTATCAGGTGTTTCGTGTTTACGAATTATTTTTACTGTACTATCTTGAACAATAATTTTCATTGGCGCAGAAAGCAAACAATGATGTGAAGCTAATCCTTCTTGATAGGCGCCTGTATCCATAACTGCTACAAACTGATTTTTATCCTCATGAAGTCTTGGCATAAGAATATAATTACCACCATCGGTATATTTATCATCAGAATCACAAGTACTACCAGCAAGCCACACAGCCTTCAAAGAATTGTGCATATTGTTTACTGGAATCACATGCCATTTTTGGTGAATAGCCCAAGTATCTTTCAAATCATTCATAAAACTACCGTCAAGAACATACCACGAACTGGCATTGGCTTTTGGTATACTTTTTTCAGAAATAACTTTGTAAATAACAAGTTGAGCTGGGGCAGCGATGTATCTCCCCCATTCAATAGCTAAATTTGGATGTTTTACACCTGCTTTGTCTGACAAAGTTTTTAACATTTTTACTATTTTACTTGAAACAGATTTAGCTGTATAAAAATTCTTTCTTTCGTATGGAATACCAAAGCCTCCGCCAATATCAAGAGTGTCCAAAGAAGGATGAATCTTTTGTAATTTTACATAGATACTAAAAGCGTATTTGATAGCATCAAGAATACTTTTTTGAGATTTCATCTGTGACCCAGCATGATAATGCATGATTTTTAGATTCTTAATTTTTGAAAGATCTAAAACATCTTTTTCAGATAGACCAAAAAGATCAAATTTCTTATCCCAGTGTGTGTCTGTCTTTATTTCTAGATTTACTCTTACTCCTATATCTCCTTTATATTTAGAGATTCTTTCCATCTCCATTGTGGATTCAATAATAGGTACAATATTCATACCCTTAGTGCGCAATTCTTCTATTAAATCAAGATATTGATCTGTTTTTGGACCATTACAAAGCACACGAATCTTACTGTTAAACTTTTCATCTTCCCAAAGTTTTTTAACTATCCAAAGTTCATTTGCAGAAGTAACTTCTAGATTGCCACCTTCCGAAATAATAGGCAAAACAAACTCTTTATTCTGATTTACCTTCATTGGATAATGATAAAAAAACTTTCCTTTATATCCGTATATTTTCATATACGCTTGGAAATATCCAATCAAATCTTTTAACAAATCTTCAATAATAAAAGGAAAAGTAATTTGTAGAGGTGTGCCATATTTTTCCGCAAGATCGTTTAAGTTGTAAACATGGTTGCCTTCATTTGCCACAAGTTCTCCATCTTTGTTCACATCGAAAAACTGGGTATTCCACCCATCTACTCCGAGCTTCCAAAATTTTCTCCAATTCTTTCCCTGCTTTTTTATTTTTCTGTGTGGCATCTAAGTAAAATTAGTATAACAAGTGTCTTCAAAAATGCAATGAATTTAGTGTATAAAAGGATTTGGGCGCGTCGCTGGTGGCGAACGCGCCCGGTGGCAGATCAGTCCCGCTCGGGACCAGGGAAACCGAACTCGTCCTCGACCTTGGGGCCGAAAGACGAGAGATCGGGGACATCCGTTGGAACCTTCGGAAGGGTCCTTTTCGGAACCGCCCTCCGGTGATGGATGACCCTGAGGTCTTCAGGGGTAAGGTGAATGTGTGAATCATCCACCAACGAACCATCGAGTCTTTTGGGCATGAGAACCTCCTCTTTCCGTTCAAAACTATACCAATATTTAAAATAAAGTCAATGATTATTTATCATACCCTTTTAGAAACTCATCTTTAAATTCATCCCGATTAGAAGAGTACTTCTAACGGGATTTATAGTTTAGCAAAAATTCTTTTTTATATTCATAGAATGTGTCATCCATTATTGACTGTCTTATTTTTTTAACTAAATTAACAATAAAATATAAGTTATGAATTGAAGCCAGTGTGCCTGCCAACATTTCTTTCCCATGAAAAAGATGTGCGATATATGCGCGAGAATAATTTTTACATGTATAACATTCACAATCTTCTTCAATCGGCTTGAAATCGTTTCGGAATTTCGTATTCATAATTATTATTTTACCCGTCTTGGTATAAATAGTTCCGTTTCTCCCGAGCCTTGTCGGCGCCACACAGTCAAAAAGGTCCACTCCGTTTTCTACCCCCATAAATAAATCTTCCGGCTCCCCTATCCCGAGTAAGTGGCGAGGCTTTTCTTCCGGCAAAATTTCATTCACCCATTTTACCGCGGAAGACATATCTTCTTTCGCGAAACTCCCCCCAATTCCAAAACCATCAAAATCTAAACTTTTTATAAATTCCGCTGATTTCTTTCTCAAGCTCTCTTCTCTTCCCCCTTGCACTATTCCAAATAAACTAATTTTATTTTCTGTATTTAATTTTTTGTGTTCTACTAAACTCCTCTCCGCCCAACGATGCGTCCGCTCCAGCGCTTCTTCTTGATAGCGTAAATCCTCTGCGGGACTGGTACATTCATCAAAAGCGAAAATAATATCCGCACCCAGATTGTGTTGAATCTGAATTGATTTCTCTGGAGTAATATAGTGGATGGATCCGTCCAGATGTGATTTGAAAGAAACTCCGTCTTGCCCTATTTTCGCCAGTCTCGGCGCGTCGCTATCGTCAAATCTTTCGGGTATTAAAAGGGATGGATCGGTAACTTTCGTAACTTTAGAAATATCTTTCCCATAAGCAGCACCAAGAGAAAAGACTTGGAAACCTCCAGAGTCGGTCATAGTAGGCCCCGACCAATTCATAAATTTACCAATACCACCCGCCTCACGGACTATCTCATCTCCTGGTTGTAGATATAAGTGATAAGTATTACCAAGAACTACTTGTGTCCCAGCGTCTTTTACTTGTTCAGGATTCAGAGACTTTACCGTCGCTTTCGTCCCCACCGCCACAAAAGCCGGAGTCAAAATATCTCCATGAGGAGTACTCAAAACTCCCACTCTGCCCAAACTTCCTTTTAATTTTTTCTCAATTTTAAAAATCACTTTAAATTTCCACTTCTACAAATTTCAACTCTTGCACATTCACCGGACTAGAAAGCAAGGCCTTGGTAAAGGGATCGCGCGGGTCAGAAATCACTGTCTCTACGACAGCTAAAGTATACGGGTTAATCCCGGGAATTGTCACCAAATCTCCTTTTTGCAGAGTAATGTCTCTAGGTAAAATCATCTCAAAATTCCCTCCACCTCGTCCTACTAATTCAAAAAAAATATTTTTGTCTGCTTGCCCCGCCGTGGCGGTGGTGACTATTGCTTGCGTTTTCTCTCCGGCATTTGAAAATAAAATCACTTTGGAGGAATTCTCGTAAACTTCCGCGATGCGTCCCATCGGGATGTTGCCAAAAGCGAAAACCATATCCCGCGCCTTTATCCCTCTCGCGGTGCCCACATCAAGCACTAACGTATCGTGGGGACTTTGGTTTGGCTTAGATAAAATCGCCGCCAAAACCAGACTTTTTTCTGTATTCATTCTCCCCAAAGTTTCTTTTAAGGATTCATTTTCTGCCAACACGGCATTGTAATTTAAGATTCGGGTTTCTTCGTCTTTTAATTGGGATTGCAAACTTTCATTTTGCAAAGAGAGAGAATTCTTCCATGCAAAATAGGCGCCAAGATTCTTGAACCTTCCCCCAACGCCATTCCCCAGAACCAAGACAGGACGGAAAAATCCCTGGCTAACAGAAGAAAATCCGCCGAAAATACCCGACCGGAAATAAAATAGTATGAGAAAAGTAATCACGCCAATCGTAATTCTTAAAAACCTTTTTCTTTTTTCTTTTTTATCTAGGAGGTAACTCATCTTGATTACCAATCAAAACATCTTTATAAAGCGGAATGTCATCTAGTATTACTCCCGTCCCGCGGGCTACCGCCGAAAGAGGGTCTTCTACCACATAAACCGGAATTTTCAGAACTTTTTGCAAAAGCTGGTCAAGTCCCGGGAGCAAAGCCCCACCGCCCGATAGAGTAATACCTCTGTGCATAATATCGGATAAAATTTCCGGGGGTGTCGTTTCCAACATATCCTTTACGCCTTCCACCAACCCCCTTACGGAGCTTGCAAGCGCTTCTCTGACATCGGAATCTGTAACCACCACTTCTCGGGGCAATCCCGTCAAAATATCGCGTCCGTGCACTTCTGTCTCCATATACTCACCTGGAATGGCAGAACCGATGGCTATTTTTACCATTTCCGCTGTTCTCTCTCCGATGAGAATTTTAAACTCATCACGCATATAACCAATGATGTCATTATTCAGTTGGTCTCCGGCAATTTTCAAATTTTTTGATTTAACGATTCCTCCCAGAGAAATAACCGCGATATCAGTAGTCCCCCCACCTACATCTATAATCATAGAACCGACAGGGTCATTTATCGGAAGACGAATACCAATAGCGGCCGCCATCGGTTCCTCTACTAAGAAAACTTCTCTGGCACCGGCTGACCTAGCCGCATCGTACACTGCGCGTGTCTCAACGTTCGTGGTGCCAGAAGGTACTCCAACTAGGACTCTCGGTCGAGCAATCTTTTTAGAAATTTTGTCCGCTTTGTTTATCAAGTAAGAAAGCATTTCTTCTGTGACTTCAAAGTCAGAGATAACACCCTCCACCAACGGGCGAACGGCTTTAATATGTCCTGGGGTACGACCAAGCATTTCTTTAGCCTGTGTGCCCACTGCCAGAATTTGGTTGGTTTTGATATTTACCGCGACGACCGAAGGCTCGTTGATTACGATGCCGTGACCTTTCAAATATACCAAGGTATTACTAGTACCTAAGTCTATGCCAATATCATTAGAAATTAATTTGTAAATTTTTTCAAACATTTTTAAATAGGCTTAAATAAAGTTAACAACTCATCGACAGAAACAATTTTACCTTTTTCTTCTGTGCGCTTTTTTAGTTCTATCCCTCCTTCCTTGATGCTCCTTGGAGAAACTACGGCCCGGTAAGGCATCCCAAGCAAATCCGCATCGGAAAACTTTTCTCCGGCAGACATCCCAGAGCGGTCGTCAAATAAAACTTCCACTCCCGCTTGAGATAGACTCTCGTAAACTTTGTTCGCTTCTTTCATAACCACTTCATCGTCGCCTAAGGCAAGTAGATGAATAGTAAACGGAGCAATAGATTCGGGCCAAACTATCCCCTTGTCGTCCGAGAGAACCTCTACTACTGTGCCCATCAACCGCCCCAAACCAATACCATAACTGCCCATTATCACTAATTTCTCTTCCCCATTTTCGTCTTTATATTTAAGGTCAAAAGGAGCCGAAAACTTCGTTCCTAACGAAAAAATGTTTCCCACCTCAATCGCCTTTTTTTCAATCAAATTTTCTTTTTTGAGTTTGAGTTCCGCGATAACTTCGTCATTGTAAACTTCTTCATTTATTGCGACATTTGAAGCTTCATCCAAATAAACAGTGTCCTCCCCGACAGAAGTTATGGTTTGAAATTCGTGTGAAAACTTAGAGAAAGTTCCTCCCGAGGCGAAAGTTACATAAGTCAGATGACCAATTCCGGCTCTTTTAAAAATATTTTGGTAAGCTACTTTCGCCTTTTCATAAAAAGCATTATGTTCTTCTTCGTTCTTAGAAAATGAATAGAGCGCTTTCCAGTAAAACTCTCTCCCTCTCATAATTCCGGATTTGCTTCTCGTCTCGTTTCTGAAAATACTTTTGAAATCGTACGGATAAATCGGCAAGTCTTTATACGAGCTCACATATTGTTTTAAAATATTTGAATAAGCTTCTTCATTCGTAAACGACAAACCGACGTCTCCTCCGTTTTTTAATTTTGTTTTAAACCAATTGTCTACAACTTCATCATCCCATCTACCTGACTTCTCCCAGACTTCTTTATTTTGGAGCACAGATGTCCTCATTTCTGTTCCCCCGATTTTATCCATTTCTTCCCTGATTATATTTTCTACTTTGTTTATAACGCGCAAGCCGAGTGGTAAAAAAGAATACACTCCTGCCATTTCCTTATGAATAAAACCGCCCCGAGTCAAAAGCTCAGCATTCTTGGATGTCTCGTCTGCCGGCGCTTCTTTCCTGGTTTTAGTGAAAAGTTGCGATTGCTTCATACTGTTAGTCATACTTGCATCTTACCCGAAAAAAGTCTTTTGGTCAAAGATAAAAAGTTGCTAGGTCTTGCCTGGCAATTTCCCCGGTATATAATAGCCTATATGTCTATTAGGGAAGCAAATTTAGTCGATGGAGAGTATTACCACATATACAACCGTGGCAATAGTAAACAGAAAATTTTCCACGACAACGAAGACTACTCTCGCTTTGTAAGTCTTTTATATGCCTGTAACTCCACAAATAGTTTTAGAATTTTTACTCTAGCAAAAAATGAGAGTCCGTATGATTTTGAAGGGGGTAAAAAAATTGTATCCATCGGAGCTTATTGTCTGATGCCAAATCATTTTCATATCCTTATCACCCCAACAGAGGAAAAAGGTATCAGTAAATTTATGCAAAAATTAGGTACTGCATATTCTATGTACTACAACAAAAAATACAAAAGAACCGGTGGATTATTTGAGGGTAAGTTTAAATCTCAACACTTGAGTAATGATAGATATTTAAAATATTTATTCTCATATATTCATTTGAACCCAATAAAACTAATCCAGAAAAATTGGAGGGAGGTTGGAATTAAAAATAAAAAAGAAGCTTTAGAATATTTACAAAACTATAAATACTCAAGCTACTTTGATTATTTAGGCATAAAAAGAATCCAAAATAAAATATTAAACGCAGAAAATTTCCCGGAGTATTTCCCAAACAACAAATCATTTCAAAAAGAAATTTTTGAATGGCTGAACTATAAAACTTGCTAGGCAAGACCTAGCAATATCAGTAAAAAACATATTTCCTGACAAAGTTAAACCTTGTCAGGATTAAAAAATTAATTCCCTATCCAAAAATAACAATACCAGTAACCTGTCTCTAATTGCCCAGCATAAAATCCATTGCATTTAGTAGAAAAATCACCCCCTTCAAGAGCATATATGATATACGCCCCCGCAGGACTGCCTGCCGCGCCAGGAAAAGCTCGATTATACAAATATGAATCATAAGCATAATAACCAGCATTCGGATTTTGTGTTTTGGGAATCTCGGGCATAAAAGGCAAAAGAGCATTTCCTATTGTACTGTTCCCCGCATATGAATTCCTCCAACAGCTTCCACTCGCTTTTAGACACTGCCAGCCTGATACTCCCGGCCAGCTATAAGTTGGACTCGCATCACGCACCATATTAAGAGCAAGGGTAATCTGACGCACATCCTCTAAGGTTCTAGCATCACGAGCTTTTTTCCTTGCGGAATTAACAGAAGTTAAAACAATAGACGACAAAAGCCCGATGATTGCCACGACCACCAACAACTCTATTAGGGTAAAACCTTTTTGTTTTATTTTCATCATCAATTAAGTGCTGACTTATAACACAAAATCAACTAATTCTTATTAACTAAATTCATCTTCACTTTCGTCTTCGGACCCACCAATCCATCTACCACTAGTCCGTTATCTTTTTGCCATTGTTTTATCACAGCCAGAGTTTTCGGACCGAAAATACCATCTACTATTAAACCTAGGTTTAGGTTAGCATTTAAAAATCTCTGTAATTCTTTTACCGCTTCTCCCCTACTCTTTTGTTTAAGGACTACGGGACCGAAATTGTAGACCGATGGTTCAGAGCTTAGCAAAGGATTGGGGGTAATGGTAGGAGCAACAGGAGTGGAAGGAATGGTTACTCTTCTGGTAGTGCGAGAACCACTGCTAGAACAACCGTCAGTTGAAACAGAGACTGGATCAGAGAAAGCGGACTCGTTTCCATTTGCATCTCTTACTTTAACCTTGTATGTATATTGCGTACTGCAAGACAAGTCATCGTCAATGAATGTGGTTGAAGCTTGCCAATCAGAGGAAGAAGAACTTCCTGCATTGCCTGATGTTTCAGAAAACCAATATGGAGTAGTGTGTAGACCTGAGCCAGAATCCACGGCTGTTTGGGCTGTAATGGTTAATTTGGAGGTTGAGTCAACTACCACAGAAGAGATGCCGACGTTGGTGGGGGCGATCGCTTCTTCTGTCACATCAAAGATGTGATCAGAATAAGTGCCAGTATAGGTAAAGGTAATTTCACCCGAGGAGTTCGCTTTACAAATTCCTCCAGTACAATCATTTCCTGTAATATTTTGTCCTAAAACATCATCTAATTTGACATTATAATATTTGTCGGCATTCAAATCTCCTACAACATGTAACGTGTTGGTTAGACCCGCAACGGCATTCCCCTCAGTCCAGGTTTTGTGAGTATTGGTCCAGTTTAAAATATTTGTCACATCAAGCCAAGCGGGTTTTGTATCGATTGCACCATAAACAGTGAAACTTCCACTAGCTGGAGTTATTTTTAAGCTGGCTGGTGTTGCATTCGTTGTTCCTAGATCCCGAAATTTTCCGTTAGCATAGATTCTCGCACCCGCTCCTATGTCTATAGTGTCTGGAGTTGCTAAAGTTATATCGTGTGGTGGTTGGTATTCGTATGCTCCGATGTCAGGAGTGCCGTAAATAGGGTTGCCTGCGAGATCGCCGGTAAGTCCAACATCTATTCCGACATCAATTAATTCAGAGTTATAAGAGAGATTATAGTTAGCTGAAGAATCATTCCAAGAACGAGTATACGTTCTATTGTCGGAAGTGGCCCAAGTAGCGCCGTCTCTAATTTCATCTATAGCTGTGCTCATCTTGGTTACTTGAATTTGGGGAAATTCATTTTTAAGAGTATCTAAAACAACTGACCATTGCTGAATGGTCGCTTCAGATGTACTGTGCCCCAACAAACTAATTAACCCTCCTACTTTTAATGCCGTATGAGCAAAAGAACGAGTTTTTGCAGCAGTCTCTGCATCGTCAACTCCAACAATGTTTGAAACTAAAAAATATCTTAAGCTTTGTAAATCTAAACTCTTCAGTTCCCAATCACTACCAGCTCTGCAAGCTCTAAATCCTTTCGCCTGGCAAATATTTTTTACATTATCATTTGTGCTTCCATAGGGAGGAGCAAAAATATCTATGGGAACCCCGAGCGCCGTTGCTAATTCACTTGCAGCAGAAACTATTTCTGAGTAATAGAAACCAGTATCCCCAGTCGGGTCAATCAGAACTTGGGAAATGTAAGGAGATGCTTGGGCGCCAGAACTATCGGCAATAATTTCTCCCAAAGAATTAACTGTAATGTCAGAAGAAGCTAATGCACTGACTGTGGCTCCCATGGCGACCAGCTCAGCTGAAATGACTTGTAACGTTTTTGATTTAAACCCTGATACTGTTCCGGTATTAGAAATACTAATTGTGTCACCACTCCTGTCTATATTTATTGTTTCTCCCGCTTTAGTTATGGTATAAAGCGGACCTGAATAAGTCATTTTATCATGACTCCTACTGTGTCCCTGAATCTCCACAGCTCCGTCATTTATGATTTCTTGTATAGTACTTTGATAAGTAGAAAGCCCAGTATTATTTACATAAAATGTCCCTCCTTGTCCACGACTTAATAATTCATCCGACAAATCCTTTGCATAAGGAGCACCCGATGTGTCATCCACTGACGGGACAACAAACGCCTGTCTTGGATAATGAACAAAATTTATTTTTGGGTTATCTAAATTGTTTTGTTCTGTTATTGTTCCACCTCGTATAGACGATGGATACTGCATATTACCTATAAGGGCACTATTATTAACACTCATAGTTCCACTGATTCTACTTATGCCATAGTAGTTATTGAAGTCACTACCAGGAACAATAATATTGTTATTGGCAACAACAGATCCAGCACCTTCATTCACTAAATTGCTTGCCCTGGCCTCTAAAAGACTACTGTTATTAACAGTCAAAATACCACTTCCTAATTGTACGATTCCATTCCTTGATGAAGCCGTGCCTTTCCCAAAAAGATTAGTTTCACTATTTCCAAATAAACAATAATTAAATGTTAAGTTATTACTTGAAGAACTCACAACACCCAAATTATCACTGTTCCCTAATATTTTTGAATATTCTATTGTTGCACTAGTAGCCAAATAAGGAAGAAAAACCAAATTTGTTCCATCGTGTAAATACAAACCCTTTCCATAAAAATTAGTAGACCCTATACTTAATACAGCGTTATCTGGACTTGTCGCTGATATATATTCAATTGTTTGGTCAGCTCTTCCAGACGTCAATGCTACTCCCGTAGTTGGACTTATATTTACTTGGCCGAAAGTTGCAGGACTAGTGGAACCATGCGCAGAGGTGCCAAAAATTGTTCCCCCAGCCCAGTTCACCCCCGTTATTGCAATACTACCAACATATGTACCGGGAGCGATATAAGCTGTGTGAGGTCCTGCTAATGAATTACCGGCAGTAATCACTGTGGAGGGTAAATTGGCGGCCTTTGCCCATGTATCATATGGGGATGTGTTTGATCCAGAAGGAGAAACATAAAAAGTAGTTGCGCTTGCAGGTTTAATAAAACCGAAGAAGAATGCTCCGATGGCAATAAAAACAAGAACACTAAGATATTTAAAACGGAAGTTCTCCATTGCGCGATATATGTAATTCATGCTTAAAATTCTTGTTAATTTAAAAAGAAAAAAAGTTGAGTTGATAATATCAATCCAACTAATAATACCCCCCCCCCGCAGGACTTTGGCAAGGGAAAACTAAATTGCAAAATTGCTAGGCAAGACCTAGCAATTTTGGGTTGGTGGGCGCGGTTGCAAAAGCATGGGTCTTCTGCTATATTAATTCATATGCAAAAAGTAAAAAACACGCAGGAAAGTAACGATACAATCGTAGAAAAGATGTTTAAGGCCGGGGCGCATTACGGCTACAGCAAGACCAGAAGACACCCTTCTGTCTCAAAGTACATATACGCTACCAAAAATAAAGTGGATATAATCAACCTGGAAAAGACCACCATAATGTTGGAATCCGCTCTTCTATTTGTAAAAAATCTCGGAGCCCAGAATAAAACCGTCCTTTTCGTAGGTACCAAACCGGAAGCGAAAGTAACCACCAAAGATATGGCAGAATCCTTGAATATGCCTTACGTCACGGAGAGATGGATCGGGGGTACGCTTTCTAATTTCACTGAAATAAAAAAGAGAATAACCGAACTGGAAAATTATCGCAAAGACAGCACCACTGGCGGACTGGATAAATACACTAAGAAAGAACGTGTGGTAATGGCTAAGAAAATGGAGAAGCTCACCAGGTACTATTCCGGATTGATTGGCTTGAAAAAAGCTCCGGACGCATTATTCGTCATAGATGCCAGAAGCGAACACATTGCCTCCACTGAAGCTAGAAAATCCGGCATTCCGGTAATCGCTTTAGTAAATTCTGATTCAAACATTAAAAGCCTTGACTACCCTATCGTGGCAAACGACGCCGGCATCCCATCCATTAAATTTTTCGTTACCGCCATCGGTAACGCTTACAAAGAAGGTCAAACATCTTTACCAGAGAAAAAATAAGAGCGTCGCGCCTAATCGACTTGCGCGACGTGATTTCGCAAAATCAATGTCAACACAAATAACAACAGAACAAATTAAAGAGCTCCGCGATACAACCGGCATTTCTGTGATGCAGTGCAAGCGCGCCCTGGAAGAAGCAGAGGGCGATATGAACAAAGCGTTAGCAATTTTAAAGAAAACCAGTTCGGATATCGCTTTGAAAAAAGTGAGCCGTGAGGTGAAAGACGGAAGAGTCTCCATTAAGACAGACGGTAAAAAGGCAGTCTTGGTGTCTTTGCATTGTGAAACTGATTTCGTGGCTAGGAATGAAGATTTTACCAAACTGCTTGATGGACTGACAGAAAAAGCCTTCCTGGAAGGCATAGAGAAGATGACGGCTGAAGCGAAAGATATGATAGACCCGATAATCCAGAAAACCGGAGAGAATATCCAGCTAGGAGAGGCCTTTCTAGTATCTGGAGAAGTTATCGGCAGTTATGTCCACAACAACAAGACAGGCGTCATTGTAAGCCTGACAGGAGGCTCCACAGAGCTCGCTCGTGATATAGCTATGCATGTGACCGCCATGAGGCCGGAATACATCTCACAAGAGGAAATAACCGAAGATGTCAAAAAAACAATGAGAGAAATCTTTGAAAAGGAGGTTGCGGGTGTAGATAAGCCTGCAGAGATAAAAGAGAAAATGTTGCTCGGGAAAATGGCGACTTATTTCAAAGAAAAGACTCTCTTGGACCAGTCATTCATTAAAGATGGAGAACAGACTGTGGGTAAACTTTTAGAGAAAGCTGGAGCAAAAATCAAAGAAGTAAAGCGTTACTCAATATAAAAAACAAAAAAAATATGTATTTTCTTTTAGCTTTATTTTTTATATCACTATCCGGGATAGCCTTCATGATTGGCAGGAAAATGCTGGTGCTTCAAGATGCGCAAATAGAACAAGGGAAGGAAATTTTCTTGGAAGTCCCCTACATAGAAGAATGGAAGCACCTGACCGTAAGGGGTGCCAAGAGACACAGCTACTTGGCATTGGTGGCAACCATCAGACTCTATGTCCGTTCTTCTAACTTCATAAAAGACAAATACGAGAAAATACTGACAGAAATAGAAAACAAACGAAAAGAGCACATAATAAAAAGAGGCAAGAAAGAGGTTTCCAGATTTTTAAAGACTGTGTCAGACTATAAGCGTAAAGTCAGAGAAATAAAGCATAGAGTAGCGGAAGAGGAGGAGGAAAGAAATTCGTAAGAAAAAAATTGAGCCGGCACGAGGGATCGAACCCCGGACATTTCGCTTACAAAGCGAATGCTCTACCAACTGAGCTATGCCGGCAACTATTTATTTTTTAAAAACCGACTTCTTTTTTTCTCTAATGATACCTACTAAAACAGCTATACTGGCTTACCGTCTTTCCACGATAGCATATATTCTCCTAAAATCAAAATATTATTTTAAAAAGATTGAGTTGATTTTATGCCATGTAGACCACCATATACCTATTGGTTATGGTATACTTAAGGAATGAAAAACTTAAGATTTTGCGCCGGATGTGGAACCAAACTTTTAGTTAGACATAAAATAAAATTTTGCTCTAATAAGTGTCAGCGTAATTTAGAATACAGAACAAATGTTGATTTATGGAAAAAGGGAAAATTAAGTGGTGAAATTGGAATAACCGCAAGAAATTTGGCAAATTGGCTTAAAAAGTATTTATTTGAAAAATATGCTAATAAGTGTTCCTTTTGTGGCTGGCACAAAAAACATCCTCTAACCGGAGTGATACCACTTGAAGTTGATCACATAGACGGTAATTCTGAAAACAATCTGGAAAATAATTTGAGGTTACTCTGTCCCAATTGTCACGCGCTCACTCCTTTTTATAAAAATATGAATAAAGGAAAAGGTAGAAAGTGGAGAATGAAAAAATATATTAAAAATTAAATTCTCTCGGTTTAAATTTTATATAAAAAAGAAAACGGGCGGGACAACGATGTGCCCTGCCCGACCCGTATTCTAAATTACAAACTTTTTGCGGGACTGCTTTTACTGTTCCCTGCCGGCGTTGCCGATTCTTGAAGCTTAAAGGATCCTTTTATGTAAGCCTCAAGATTTTCCAAGGTTTGAAACCCGGAAAATACACTATCATCTATCACCATTGCAGGTAGCGCTGTATCTTTTATTTTATAAATTTGGAGCATAGAGGTAACGGCCGAGAGGTCGGTACTGTAATCAAAAGAATACACGCGAAGTTCCGGATATTTCGCGCGCAAGGTGGAGAGCACGAGACTCTCCTCTTGACACAAAGTGCAGTTGACAGCCGTTGTATAGAAATAAAGAATAAACGCAGATTTCACTCCACAGCGAGCGGAAATTCTTTTAGCTAAAAGATAGTCTTTAATTTGCAACAATGAATAATACTTTTTCAGATAAGACACCTCGGAAGTAGCACCCAGATTCTCTTGACTCCACTCAAGCTTATTGCCTAGTTCCGCTAACTCACTGGAAAATACGGCATCAGAGATGTTCTTGCAAGAAAGCTCTGAAAGCAAGGAAAATTGAGTTTCCGAAGAAAGAATGTCTATGGCTATCTGGTCCTGAATGGTTTTCAATTGATTGATTTTTTTATCGCCGAAATAATTACTCAAGTAAATGGCAGTAAAGAAAAGGCCCGTGGTTATCAAGAGCACAATTAAGTATTTTTTCCAATCAATGTTGTTGTTCATCCCAGTACTAAAATTTTAATTAATAATCTTTATCTTTATGTCCCGTAATCAAAAATTTAGTACGGGACAGGTCTATTTTATCTCCAAGATGGCTTCCTTGATAAAATCGTATTATAAATCGCTTTCAGAAACCACAGCGGAGCGACAATGCCGAAAATCGGAAAGAAGTAAAGCATATTAAGAGAGAAAATATTTTTTTCCTTCGCCATTTTCCTGCCGAAGAGAATGGCGAACATCACCAAGGAATAGACGACAATTATCAAGAAAATAAAAGATTCTGTATTTATGAAAAATGGATCAAAATTAAAATTACTTACTTTAAAATTGAAACCGACTGCTTTAAATTGCAGAACTTTAAAATAAAAGAAATGCCCCACGTCATAGACTATCTTGCCGAAGAGATAACTGACGGAAAATATGGAAATGACCCCCATAGGCAAGGTAAAAAGCGCGAAATTGCCGTATTTTCTCCTAAATAGAACGCCTCGGTAATCTAGAGTATTGTTTAGAAAACCATAAATCCAGCGCAGCCTTTGTTTATAAAGCTTTTTAATCGTTTCCGGAGTGTTGGTATAAACAAACGCGTCATTGCAGTTTTCTATCTTATAGTTGTGCTTTTGCATTCTATAAGCAATCTCCATATCTTCTGTGCTGTGCGCATGTTTGTAGGGTCCAAGGTCGTTGAAAACTTTTTTACGAAAAATGGTAAATGGTCCAGGAGTAACGTTGATAGCCCCCAAAAAACCGAGCATTTTTTTAAAGAAGAGACCCATACTATAATCCGTCTGTTGCGCGAACTGGACAATGCTTCTTGGATTGTGCACCACCACTGCTGGAGCAACCGCCATAGTCAGAGAATCTTTTTCAAAATAACTCATAATGCGGACGAGGGCTTCCGGGTCCACAAAAGAATCAGCATCCAGACATCCGAAGAAATCAGTTTCCGACTTTTCCAACCCGAGGTTGAGGGCGGTAAACTTGCCTCCGTTTTCTTTATGAAAAACTTTTATATTGGGAATTTCCGCGAATTTGTCTATGACATTTTTAGTATCATCAGTGGACCCGTCGTTGATGAGAAATATTTTTACTTTGTCTTGAGGATAATCCAGATCCAAAAGAGAATGCACTGTTTTCGCCACAGTACCCTCTTCGTTCCAGCAAGGCACGACGATAGTCACGGACGGATAAGAGATCAGTTTAGTCTTGCTATTACGAATGATTATTTTTTTCCTATTTTCCAGAAAAGTAACGAAGAAAAACACCTGCACGTAGACAGATAAAAAAGTCAGGATATATAATATCACATTCAAAATTGAAGTCATACCTTGGTGTTAAGTATAGCATTTTAGGGGTAAAAAGTAAACGAAAAAAGCTCCTTTTCGAAGAGCTTTTTTCAGAACAAAAGTATATTTAAAAAACTACATATTTTGATCCGTCCCAGGATTAGCGCCAGAAGAATTCCCCACTGCGCACGTTTTACACTTGCAGTTGAAAAGTTTCATTATCGCTACAACACCAACCAATATATAAACGATTGCCTCTAAAGTAGGGATAGAACCCAAAAGCAGATTGATAACATTCCAGTTACTGCTTAGTAACATTCCCACGCCAACCAATCCCCAGTTAAGTCCACCGATTACCAATAAAATTTTAGCGAGCTTGTGACCCCAACCACAACATTTTGCATTGTGCATATATTTACTTTTACTTAGCCCTATTTTCATAAGGCAATTAATTAATAAAGGACCTTTATACTAATACTCTTATTATATCATATTAGAGAAATATGATATAATAGCGTATTATAAATAAACAATATAGACATGCAAAATAACAACCAAAAACCAATAATAAGCGCAATTATCATCGTGGGAGTAATGATAGCGGGAGCTATTTTATTAAGAGGTAATGGCCCAATGGGGAAAAGTCCTCAAAAAACATTGTCGGAGCAAGTTGGAGTAAATAAAAAAGAATTTACACAATGTATGGAAAATACCGACCTAGAGACGTTGTCGGAAAAAATAAATGCTAATGCGGAAAAAGCAATGAAAGGTATCCCAGCCAATGAAAGGGGTACTCCATACAGTGTCATCATTGGTAAAAATGGAACGAAAGCTCAAATTCGTGGAGCCTATCCAAAAGAAAATGTACAAAAACTAATAGATGAAGTACTCACAGGAAAAGTGACAGACGTTTATACTGGTGAAATAAATGGGTATGAAGAAGGAGACCATATATTAGGCAATCCTGACGCCGAAATTGTAATTATAGAATACTCCGACCTTGAATGTCCTTACTGCAAAAAATTCAGTGAAATAATGAAAGAAGTAATGACTGAATCAAATGGAAATGTTGCTTGGGTTTATCGTCACTGGGTAGTTCACCCAGGCGCCCTGCCAAAAGCTGGGGCTGCTGAATGTGTCGCACAGATAAAAGGCAATGACGCATTTTGGAAATATACTGATTTAGTATTTGGACTGATGGATCCTGTAGAAGTTCCCGTATCGGAACAATTATAATAATTTCAAACCACTCTTTATAAAAAAGCCCTCGCATAATGCGAGAGCTTTTTTATTTCAATTAATCGAAATAGTTTTTCAATCTTGAAATCTTGTCGTGCTGGCGGAGCTTTTCGTGGACTTTCGCTTCAATCTGGCGGATGCGCTCACGGGTCACACCGAACTCTTCCCCCACTCTCTCCAGAGTATGCTGGATGCCGTCTAGCAATCCGTAACGCATCTCCAAGATTCTGCGCTCTTTAGGATTTAATTCATTCAGAACTTCCCGAATTTGGTCGGAAAGAATTCTACGAGAAGATTCTTGGTCTGGACGCAGAATTTTATCGTCGGGAATAAAGTTTTCCAGTGTTGACTTATCGTCATCATCTCCGACTGGCTGTTCCAGGGAAACGGTCTCTTGACTGATATTTTCAATAACGTGGATTTTTTCAACCGGCACACCCATCTCCGTCGCAATCTCCTCAGCAAGCGGTTCCCTACCCAAGTCCTGACTCAATCTGCGGTGAGTTTGTTTATATTTTGAAATCGTCTCAACCATATGCACCGGAATGCGAATGGTTCTGGATTGGTCGGCCAAAGCGCGGGTTATGGATTGGCGAATCCACCAGGTGGCATAAGTGGAAAACTTATATCCTTTAGTCCAATCAAACTTCTCCACAGCTTTAAATAGACCCAGATTCCCTTCTTGAATCAAATCAAGCAGAGTCAGGTTGGCTGACCTACCGACATACTTTTTTGCAATAGAAACCACCAAACGTAAGTTGGCGCGCGCGAGCAAGTTTTTAGCTTCCAAGTCTCCGTGTTCAATGCGCTTGGCAAGCACCTTTTCATCGCTCGCGTGGATAAGCGGATACTGTCCAATTTCTTTCAAATACATCTGGATGGAGTCGTGCATACTCCCCTTGTTCAAATCTTTGTCATTCAAATCAATATCCAGGTTTAGTAAATTTCCGCCTTCAAGCACATCAATAGAAGCTGTCGCAAACTTTTCATAAAGTTCATCTAAAAATAAAATATTATTTTCTATATCGGGAAAAGTTTTTAAAATTTCGTCATAAGTGATAAACCCGCGCTTTCTTCCCTTTTCAATTATTCCTTCCGCCAAATGATTTAAAACTTCCGCTTTTTTCTCTAAAGAAGACATTTTTTTGACCCCGTCTTTTTTTATGATCTTTTTTACCGCCTTTTTCTGTTTTTTGATATTTTTCTTTACTTTAGCCTTTTTTACTTTTTTAATAACTTTTCTTTTTTTGTTTATTTTTTTCTTTTTCATAAAATATTGATTATTTTTTATTTAAACGACCATTTTTAATCTCTTCCTTTTTTTTAATCAATTCATTTATCTCTTGCAGTATCTTCTTCCCCTTTTCTCCTTCTGGCTCCCGCTTTAATTCTGACATTTTTTTATTTAACTCTTCATTAATATTTTCTTCTTCAAAATTAAGAAACATTTCCGCTACATCCTTCTCTAAATTGTCATTGTCTGTATGCGACACCTCTGCTTCAAAAATAAGGTCTTCCTTGGTATCTTTATATTTCTCCCCGATATCGCCTAACTTTTCAAAAATAGTTTTAAAATCCACTACAGGCTCCGGCAGAGTTTGCTGCCAAAGCGCAATACCTAAAAGATTTCGTTCTATGCGGTCTTTTCTATATATTTTCGTCAGTATTTCTCCGGCTTCTTTTATTTCCTCCGTTTCGTATTTAAATTCTTGTTCAATTTTCTTTAAATCATCTTGCAAGGCGTCGAGCGGTATGGAAGATGCGTCGCTAATTTTTTTCAAGAAATACATCTTTTCGATTGAGCTCCCCACAGCGTTTACAAAGGGCAGTATCTTTTCTTTTATTTCCCTGCCAGCTTTGCGTCCATCGTTTTCGTAATTTTTCAAGACTTTGTTCAACAAGAACTCTATGATGTGTTTTGAATTTTTAATGGCTTCGCGCCAAGCAGGAATTCCCGTTTTAGAAATTAAGTCCGCTGGGTCAACACCTTCCAGCATTTCCACCACCTTCACATCCATATTGAGCGAAAGGGCTATTTTCCCAGCGCGGATAGTGGCATTTGCCCCCGCTTTATCGGCATCAAAGGAAAGCACGATGTTCGATGATAAACGACGTACGAGCCCGAGGTTGCTTACAACATTCTCTTTAGAAACGGTAGAATCGGACAGAGCCGTACCAGAAGTGGCTATGGTGTTCCTGTACCCCGCCTGGTGCGATAAAATCAAATCCATCTGACCCTCCACTAAAATAGAAAAATTGTTTTTACGGATTGAATCTTTGGCTTTATCAATGCCGTAGAGCACCGCATTTTTGCTGAAAATTGGAGTCTCCGGACTGTTTAGGTATTTAGCGGATTTGCCATCATCTACAAAGATTCTCCCAGAAAAAGCGACTATGCGCCCGCTTGAATCGGCAATCGGGAACATTATCCGCCCGCGAAATCTGTCATACATCGCTTTGTTGGCATCATCGGGCTTTTTTGCCAGACCGGCGCGCTCTATCTCAACATCGGAAAAACCTTTGTCTTTAAGATATGAATAGAGTAGTCGCCAGTCTAATAGGGCAAATCCAATTCTAAAATCTTTTATGCTTTTTTCATTCAGTCCGCGAGATTTCAAGTACTCCAGGGCTTCTTGGTTTTTTTCTAAATTATTCTCAAAATACAAACAAGCTTCTTGCATTGCCTCATATAATTTTTCCTTTTCACTCTTATTTTCTTTGGCTTCTTTACTGAGAGGTTCAAGTTGCACTCCCGCTCTATCCGCGAGCATTTGGAGTGCGCCCTTAAAATCAAGTCCTTCAAATTCTTCCACAAAAGTGAAAATATCCCCCGAGGCACCACAACCAAAGCAGTAATAGGTTCCGCGGTCAGCCGAGACGAAAAACGAAGGAGTCTTTTCGTTATGAAAAGGACACCTGGCTTTCAAATTTGTGCCCGCCTTCTCAAGCTTTATATAAGAAGAGACTACTTCTTCAATTGATAGCCTCTCCTTAATTTTTAGAACGGGAGAGTTCATGATTATTCTATTCTTCTTTAGCCTCAGCAAACTTATTTTTGAACCCGGTTCCGGCTGGAATCAATCGTCCAATGATGACATTTTCTTTCAAGCCTCTGAGAGAATCTACTCCGCCCTTGATGGCGTTTTCAATGAGAACACGGTTGGTATTTTGGAAGGAGGCGGCCGAGAGCCAGCTCTTGGTGCGGAGTGAGACTTCGGTAATACCGAGAACCACTATTTCCGCTTTTGCTTCTTTTCCACCAAGTCCGGTTATTCTTATATTTTCTTCTATAAGGGCGGTGTTTTCCACGATGTCTCCGGCAGAGAAATTGGTTTCTCCCGCATCCTTTATCTTTCGGCGAGAGAACATTTGGCGGATAATAATTTCCGTATGCTTTCTAGAAATTGAAGCGCTCTGAAGCTCATAAACTTTATTTATTTCACCAATAATGTATTCTTCAACCAATTCTTTGCTTCCCAGTCTGAACATTTCGGCGATATCGGCCGAACCGTCGGTCAAGAGCTCTCCTTTCTTTACTTTATCCCCCGCTTTAACGATAGGTGTTCGGCGGAAGGCTACTGCGTATTCCATTTCATTTTTCTTGCCATCAGCAAGGCTATCAGATAGAACTTTAATCACCTTCTCTTTATTCTCTTTGACTTTCACTTCAAGCACTTCTCCGTCCGTCTCAGAAATAATGGCTGGATTTTTAGGAATTCTCCTTTCGAAGATTTCTTCAATACGAGGAAGACCTGTGGTAATGTCGGTTCCTGCTACTCCTCCGGCGTGGAATGTACGGAGCGTCAGCTGAGTTCCCGGCTCACCGATAGCTTGAGCGGCTATGATGCCGACAGCTTCACCTTGTTCCGCCAAATGGTTTCTTCCAAGATCCAATCCATAGCACTGAACGCACAGACCGTGGGCTGTCTTACAAGTAAGAGGAGAACGCACGAATACTTCAGTGAAACCCGCTCCTTCAATATTGTAAGCCTCTTCCTTGGTAACCAAGAATCCTTTTTTGTAAACCACTTTTCCATCTTTATCTTTCAGGTCGGAAGCTAAGACTCTTCCGCGAATGTTTTTGGAAAGAGGAATTTCAATTCCGGAAATATTTTCTCTGGTAACCACCTTACCTTCTTTCGTACCACAATCTTCTTCTGTTATCACCACGTCTTGCGCCACATCCACCAATCTGCGCGTCAGGTATCCGGCCTTGGCGGTGTTAAGCGCAGTGTCAGATGCTCCTTTACGGGCGCCGTGAGTAATAACGAAATATTCAATAGGAGAAAGACCTTCAAGGTATGAAGGAATAATTGGGTATTCAAAAATCTTTCCAACATTGTTTTGAATCAGACCCTTCATTCCAGTCATTTGTGTAAGCTGGCCGAGAGAACCTCTGGCTCCAGAAATAAACAAATCATAAGCAGAACCCTTTTTATCTAGTGTGGCCGGTAATATTTTTTCTAAATCTTTCTTTGCATAGGTCCATATTTCTATAATTTTTTGGTATCTCTCCTCCTCAGAAAGGAGACCTTCTTCCCACTGGGAAACAACTTCTTCTTCAAGTTTTCTGGCGTCTTCTATGATTTTTGGTTTTTCTACAGGAAGCCTAACATTGTCCAATCCCCAAGTGGTTCCAGAAACGGTTGAATATTTAAACCCGAATTCCTTTATCTTGTCCAAGAACGCCGGAGTATTGTCAATACCCACATGCACGATAAGCTCATCTAAAAGAGAAGACAATCTCTTCTGATTCATTTCGTCGTTCACATAAGCAAAATCGTTGGGAAGAATACTGTTAAACAACAGTTTGCCCACGGAAGTTTCAAAAATTCCTCCGTCAAATTTCCTGTATTTGTGTGAATCGGTTGCAAGTACTTTTATTTTCGCTCGTAGAGTTACGATGCCGTAGTCGTAAGCGGTAATGGCCGTATTGGGATTGGAGAAATACTTTCCTTCTCCCTCTTCCCCATCCATTGACTTGGTCATCCAGTAACTTCCGAGCACTATATCTTTACTTGGATGCACGATAGGATCTCCGTTTTGCGGCTTGAGCAAATTTTTATTGGCTGCCATTAATTCCTTCGCTTCCCATTGCGCCTCTTCCAATAGAGGCACATATACCGCCATCTGGTCTCCGTCGAAGTCCGCGTTGAAAGCCTGACAAACGAGAGGGTGCACTTGGATAGCATTTCCTTCAATCAAAATAGGATTGAAAGCCTGAATACCCAAGCGGTGCAGGGTTGGAGCGCGGTTCAAGAGCACGTATTTGCCTAAAATCACTTCCTCCAACATCGCCCAAACTTCCGGAGAGCGTTCTTCTATGAGCTTGTTTGCCCCGCGAATATTGAATGCAAGTTCCGCTTGGAGAATCTTGGAAATTACAAACGGTCGGAAAAGTTCCAACGCCATATGCTTCGGTAATCCGCATTGATTTAGCTTTAATTCCGGACCGACAACGATAACACTGCGGCCTGAATAGTCCACACGCTTACCGAGCAAGTTCTGGCGGAAAAGTCCTTGTTTGGATTTCAGGTTATCAGACAGAGATTTAAGTGGACGCTTCTGAGACTGACTCATTGCGGCAGAATCATTCTGCTTGGCTATGGAGTTGTCTATCAAGGCGTCAACAGCTTCCTGAATAATGCGTTTTTCATTTCTTAAAATAACGTCCGGAGCATTGATTTCCTTCAACTTTTTCAAACGATTGTTTCTGTTTATCACTCTACGATACAAGTCGTTCAAATCAGAGGTGGCATGACGTCCCCCGTCTAACGCCACCATCGGGCGAAGCACTGGAGGAATAACCGGAATGACCGTAAGGAACATCCACTCTGGACGAATATCCGCATAAGTCATCGCTCGGATAAGTGACAGCCTCTTCTGTAGTTTTTCTTTCTCCGCCGCGCTCGTCTTCTCCAGCATCTTTTCGGTGAGAACTTTGAGTTTGTTTAAATCCAGGTTTTTAAAGATGGAATATATGGCTTCAGCGCCGATATTCGCCTCAAAACAAGTTCCGTACTTTAAGGAATAATGATGGAAAGAAATTTCATTCAAAACTTTTCCTTCATAAATTTCTCCTATTTCTTTCTTGGTAACTGAAAGCAAATTTTTCAATTTCTCTCTGGTCTCCTCGTCGGCTGAATTTTTCAGCTTCATTTTATATTCTTTATCCAAACCGGAAAGAATGATTTCCTTCTCGTCTTCATGCACTTTAGTGATGATGTATCCAGCAAAGTAAATTACTTTCTCTAAATCCGAAACGGAAATATTGAGGAGAATACTCATCCGAGAAGGCACTCCGCGCAAGAACCAAATGTGGGAAACTGGAGTAGAGAGTTCTATGTGTCCCATGCGCTCTCTACGTACTATTGAACGAGTAACTTCCACGCCACACTTCTCGCAGATGATGTCCTTGTAACGAATTCGGCGATATTTTCCGCAGTAACATTCATAGTCTTTTTCCGGACCGAAAATTTTCTCATCAAAGAGACCTCCGCGCTCGGATCTGCCCGTGCGGTAATTTATCGTTTCCGGTTTAGTGACTTCTCCAAAGGACCACTCTTTTATTTGTTCCGGAGATGCAAGCCTAAGCCCAATTTGATCAAATTCAGTTGTGTTTAAGGTTTTCATATGTTTTTTTTATTTATCTCCGGATTTTTTTAAATCCACATCTAGCGCCAACCCACGCAGATAGTTTAAGAGTACGTTGAAGGAAGCAGGAGAATTTGGCGGCCTGATTGTTTCGTTTTTGATAATAGAGTCAAAAGTGGCGGATCTACCCAATATATCGTCGGACTTGATGGTAAGCATTTCGCGAAGCGTGTAAGCCGCGCCGTAACCCTCCAACGCCCAGACTTCCATTTCTCCGAATCTCTGTCCTCCACCTTGAGCCTTTCCTCCGAGCGGTTGCTGAGTAATGAGAGAGTACGGTCCAATAGAACGCATATGAATCTTGTCTTCTACCATATGGTGAAGCTTGAGCATATACATATAACCCACAGCGATATCTTGCTGGAAAGCTTCTCCAGTGCGTCCGTCAAAAAGTTTCAATTTACCATTTTCCGGCAATCCTGCCTTTTTTAATTCTTCTTTGATTTCTTCGCTCTTGGCTCCCAAGAATGGAGGCACAATGGCTTGATAACCGAGACTGTTAGCCGCCATACCGAGATGCATTTCCAAAATCTGTCCCAGGTTCATACGAGAAGGAACGCCGAGAGGTGAAAGAATGATATCAATAGGTGTACCATCTGCAGTGTAAGGCATATCCTCTTCTGGAAGAATCATAGAAATAACTCCCTTGTTTCCGTGTCGGCCGGAAAGCTTGTCTCCCACTGAAATGTTTCTGATTTGCGCGATTTCAATCACGATTTTCTTGATGATTCCGGCTTCTAGTGTATGACCCAAATCACGGGAGAAAATTTTAACACCGATGATGCGTCCACGTTTACCGTGTTCCATACGCAAAGATGTGTCTTTCACATCGCGCGCTTTCTCGGCAAAAATTGAACGCAAAAGTCTTTCTTCCGGAGTAAGCTCAGTCTCACCCTTAGGAGTAATTTTACCAACTAGGATATCGTTTTCACGAACCTCGGCCCCGATACGAACGACACCGTCTTCATCCAAATCTTTTAATTTAAGTTCTCCGACATTTGGAATATCGCGAGTGGTGATTTCGGGTCCGAGCTTGGTATCGCGAACTACACAAGTAAATTCTTCAACATAAACGGATGTGAATTTGCTCTTTTTTACCAAACGTTCTGAGACAATGATGGCGTCTTCGTAAGTTGAACCAGACCAAGACAAAAAGGCCACGAAAATATTCTGCCCGAGAGAAATCTGTCCGTTAACGGTACTGGAAGTATCCGCCAGAACTTCGCCCTTTTTAACCTTGTCACCAACGTTTACTAGCGGACGTTGATGAAACACTGCAAAGTTGTTGTTTCTTAAGAAATTAACCAGAGTGTAAGTGACTTCCTTTTTTCCTTTAACCACAATTTTCTTAGCATCCAAATAAGAGACGACTCCTTCTTCTTCCGAGATAATTAGCCTACCAGAATCTCTTGATGCCAACTCTTCAATACCCGTTGCCACTATAGGCATTTCTGGCAAGACGCAAGGCACTGCCTGCTTCTGCATGTTACTTCCCATGAGTGAGCGGTTGGCATCGTTGTGTTCCAGAAATGGAATCATTGATGTCGCTATAGAGAATGCCTGGTTGGGGGCCACGTCAATAAAATCAACTTCGTCTTTGGAAACCATACCGGGCTCTGTCTTAATTCTGGCTTCCACTTTATCTTTCGTTATTTTCCCATCTTCGTCGTAAGGAATACCGGCATGCGCAATGTTGTACTTTTCTTCTTCAAGCGCGTTTAAATAAACCACCTCGCCAGTAATTTTGCCATTTTTAACTTTTACATAAGGAGTTTCAATAATTCCAAAATCGTTTATCTTCGCATAAGTTGAAAGGTGCAAGATAAGTCCGATGTTCGGGCCTTCCGGGGTGTGAATAGGACAGACTCTGCCGTAGTGTGAAGGATGCACGTCGCGAACTTCCAGCCCTGCGCGCTCGCGAGTGAGACCTCCGGGTCCGAGTGCGGAGAGCGTACGTAAGTGCTCCATCTCGTAGAGTACATTCTCTTGCGCCATAAATTGTGAAAGTTGGTTCGTAGTGAAAAATTCTTTAATACGAGCTTGAAGCGGACGCTGGTTGATGATGGCGATAGGCATCGCAGTGTCCACATCAATAATAGACATCCTGTCTTGAATGTTTCTCTTGATTTGCATCATACCGGTGCGAATTTTCTGTTGAAGTATTTCTCCGACGAAACGCACGCGCCTCTGACCCAGGTGATCTATATCATCAGCCTTGGCAAGCGGTGTATTGTTTAAGGTTATAATATTGGAAATTACCGTCACTAAATCTTCTTTATTTATAGTACGACGAGCCATCTCCGTCTCGTCCATAGGCTTACCGAAACGTTGATTAAATCTGAATCGTCCTACAGGGGAAAGGTCATAGCGTTCCGCGGTAAACAAAGAATTAATGAATTCCTTGGCGTTATCGGCGGTAGCCATATCCCCGTCCCGAAGACGCTTATAAATCTCAACGTACGCGTCACTTTGAGTTTTTATCCCGTCTTTTGCCAGAGATGCTTTAATGGTTTCCTTGATGGTTGAATCAGCTTCAAATGCTTTCAGAATCGCCTCATCCGTCTCATAACCCATAGCGCGCAAGAGCGCGGTGGCTGGAAACTTTCTTTTCTTGTCTATTCTTATATAAATTGCGCCGTCCGCTTCAGAAGCTATCTCAATCCAGACTCCGCGAGCCGGAATAACTTTCGCGCCGAAATATTTAGTACCCTTGCTCTCCGCCTCTGTAAAGAAAACTCCGAAACTTCTCGCTAGCTGTGGCACGATGACGCGCTCCACTCCGTTGATGATGAAAGTACCGTGCGGAGTCATTAGAGGAACTTCCGACATGAAAATTTCTTGTTCTTTAACTGTACCTAAAATTTTGTTCGTCAATTTTACCCGCGCTTTCAGTAGCCCTTGGTAAGAGAGTTTGTTTATTTTGGAATCATTTTCGTCTACTTTGGACTCACTTAAAGAAAAAGAAGTGAATTCCAATTGAAACTTTTTTCCAGAGTAATCTATAATCGGAGAGAATTCTTTAAAGACTTCTCCAATACCAGTCTCTACGAGCCATTTGAAACTCTTGACTTGAGCTTCTATTAAATTTGGAAATTCTACAAGAGGTTTCTTGTATCTTCCAAAGAACTTCTTCGGACGCTTTGTGCTTTTTTGCATAGTTATTTTTCCAAATAAAAGAAAAAAACAAAGAGATGACAGGGAAAAACAGACGAAAAATGCTTTTCTCTAGCTTCTCTATAAATCTTCTTGGTTTATTTAGATGATTAAGCTAAAACCCTATTAATATACCCCAAAACAAAAAACAGAATATACACAGGATTGCATCCGATACTCAATCAATGAATCCAGAACACCTTACTCCTTTTTTACTTTTTTGTCAAATTTTTCCACTCTTCTATCTTCTTATGGTTGCCGGAAAGTAAGACTTTCGGTACTTTGTAGTTTTTCCCGCCATATTTTAAAATCTCGGGACGAGTGTAAACTTCACTGCTTGAGACGCGTTCTTCTTCTAGGGATTCATATTTGCCCAAAACCCCGGGAATCTGGCGAGAGATGGAGTCTACTAAAACCATCGCTGGCAATTCCCCACCCGTCAGGACATAATCCCCAATGGACAAATTTATAATTTTAAATTTTAAATTTTTAATTACTTTTTCTACCCGCGAATCTATCCCCTCATATCTCCCACAGATTAAAATAATATCCGTATATTTTTTAGAAAATATTTTAGCGAAAGGAGTAGTGAATTTTGGAGCGCTAGGAATAAAATTAATAATCAACACTTTCTTGCCCTTAATTTTTTTTAAGGAGGCTTCTACCGCTTTCAAAATTGGTTCGGCTCGCATGACCATTCCCGGACCTCCGCCGTAGGGCTTATCATCTACTGGTCTATAGTTGTTCTTGGGTGCCTTAATAAAATCTCTAGGATTATAAAAATTGAAAGAAATTATCTTGTTTCTCGTTGCGCGCCCAAGAATAGATTCTTTTAAGTAAGAATCAAACATCTCGGGAAAAATTGTGATTATATGAAAATGCATATATGTATTATGGCACGAAAATTTTCTATTAAAAATGGGAAGGCCGGCGACGCTCAGAAAGCGAAGCCGGCCGTGCGAGAGATTATATGGGGCTCTCTCGGGCCCTGATTGTCACCCCGCGAGAACGCGGGGTAGATCGTCGTAGAAGATCGGGGGTTCGGGCTCCTTCTTTTTCACCTTGGCCCCCGGGTCGTCGTACCCGAGAGCCCCGAACCCTGGCGGGAGGTCGACGTATCCGGTCGGCTCTTCCGGAACGCCCACTGACAGGTTTCCAGAGTTCCTAACTTCGGCAGCTTCGCACATCATCGTCTCCTGCTGGGGGTTGGGATGGAAGGACGTGAACCCACACGTAAGACATGTGACCGCCCCGTTCTTATGGTTGGGGATAAGGTCAAGACTCCCACATCCATCATGAGGACACTTCATCCTCACCCCTCCTTCTGTTTCTGCTCTTCCCGCTCCCTGATATTCCTCTTCAGGGCCTCGGGTATCTCCACGGAGAAGATGGACCTTTCGACGGGTTGACCTGCGCGAGACCCAACCCACACGGCGCACCCCGTCGTCGTCCATCCACAGTCTGGGCAAGACGTCTGAGTCTGACAGCACACGAGCTGCGCGTTTACGAGGTAACGGAAGCTGCCACACTTCCGACACCCCGACAACGTCAGCTTCGGCTTGTGGGTGATAGTGACAATCTTGGGTTCCATCCTGTCGCCCCGAAGGACGCCAGGATAGATGACCCGAGTATCACACTCAGGGTTCACGACCTGGTTCATGAGTACTCCTCCTAGCTAGTGACCAAGTCCTGTGGCTTGGTCGTTTTGACGTGTGGAAGAATTTTCGCGAGGAACTCAGATACTATCCGCTGAACTTCGGGATCGTTCTCGTCAATCTCAAGAAGGACTTCTCCAACTTGGTAATATCCGAGAACGTTATACACCTCAAGGCCCTCCACACGCTGAGATGCCTTGGTTTTCAAGATTGGGATCTTGAATCCGTCCATTCTCACGTCTCACCTCCCTCTCTTTTCTCGAAGAGCTCGTGAATTCTTTTCTCAGTACATCATATTTCGCGACAAAAGTCAAAATCAAAAAACACCCCCTTGCGAGAGTGTTTTTTGCTTGTTTTTTATTGAAACTAGATTCCTTTCAATTCTTCCATTGCTTCATCAACTGTTTTTAGAGTTGCTGGAGCAGCGCCCATCCCGCTACCGGTTGAACCTATCATAGGTCTCTCCGGTCTCATACTTCCTGCAGGTTCATTGATCTTCAGATTAACGCGAGCATTGTTCTTCATACCAATGATGCGGAGCAAGGTGCGGATAGCTTTCGCAGTGTTACCCATTCTTCCGATGATCTTGCCCATATCGGCAGGATTGACGGTAAGAGTAATGAGCACACCCATCTCGTCCACCGTACGATCAATTTTCACATCGTTCGGATTATCTACGAGAGCCTTCACCACATATTCTAGAAATATCTTATCATGTTCTTCCATGGTGTTTCAGAATTATTTATATTTTTAATTTAAAATTTTCTTGGCAGTTTACGACCGACACTGCTTTGCTGTAATTATAGGATATTACTTTTTCGCTTTCAACTCCTTCCTCTTCACTGTGGGCTTCTTTTTAGGTAAAACGTTTATTTTCTTGCCAGAAATGACTTTATCCTGCACTAAGAAATTGTGCATCGTGTCTGAACATTTTGCTCCCTTGCTCATCCAATATTTTATCCTGTCCGAGAGTAAATTTTTCTCTCCGGCCTTCGGATTGTAGGTGCCTAAAATTTCCAAGAATTTTCCGCTCTTGGTGCTATTTTTTGAGTCAGTTAAAACAGCCCGAAACGACGGGTCGTTCTTCCTACCAATTCTCTGAAGTCTTATTTTTAACATAGAAAGAGTTTAACATAAAAACTTAAAAAAGCAATGTATTTTCAATATTTGTGTTATATTAAGAGAAATGAAACATAAGGGAAGAAAGGTAAACAAATTGCAAGGTATTATATCTATCTCTGCAAAAGGCACGGGATATGTGGCCATTGAAGGGGTAAAAGAAAAGGGGCAAGACCCGGAAATTGACTTCAAACATCTCCATACTGCTCTGCACGGGGATATGGTGGAGATAATTTTGCACCCGAAAAAATACGGACGACAGACAGCCGAAGTTTCAAAAATTATTTCTCGCGGGAAAACTCGTTTTACTGGAGTGCTGGAAACAGAGAACAAACTATTTTTCCTGAAACCTGACGATACGAAAATGTACACCGATATTCTGATTCCGAAGGAGTATCTTAACAACGCTAAGGTAGGACAGAAAATATTCGTGGAAATAGTTTCTTGGAAAGACGCTCGCAAGGCGCCGGAGGGTAAAATAATAAAAATATTAGGCAGACCGGGTGACAACAACGCCGAGATGCACGCGATAGCGATAGAGAAGGGCTTTGACTCGGAACTCCCAGAGAAGGTGGAGCTTGAAGCGAGAAAAATAAAACAAGACGGAATAAAGAGCGCTGATTATGAAGGACGCCGAGATATGAGAAAGACTTTAACCTTCACTATTGACCCCTCGGATGCAAAAGACTTTGATGACGCTATTTCATTTTGTGTAATTAGACCCCCTCGCCCTTCGGGCACTCCCCCTTCGCAGGGGGAGACGGACCTCTACGAGGTTGGCATACACATCGCCGACGTATCACATTATGTGAAGCCCGGTAGCGCGCTCGATGCTGAAGCCAGAGAACGCGGAACTTCGGTATATCTGGTGGACAGGACGATACCGATGCTCCCAGAAGTTCTTTCTAATGATTTGTGTAGTCTTGTCCCCCACAAGGACCGACTCACTATGAGTGCTATCTTTGTAATTGATAAAAATGCCAAGGTAAAGAGTGAGTGGTTCGGCCCCACGGTAATACATTCGCAAAAAAGATTTACTTATGAAGAAGCGGAAGAATCAATTAAAAAGGCCACCTCTCCCCTTCACAAAGAGCTCGCCATTTTAAACAACCTAGCGAAAAAATTAACCAAAGAAAGATTCGCGCAGGGCGCAATATCGCTCGAACAAGAAGAGGTGAAGTTCGTCTTGGACAAGGATGGGGCGCCGATAAAAGTGATAAAAAAAGAGCGAGGAGATTCAAATAAATTAATTGAAGAATTTATGCTCCTGGCTAATAAAAAAGTGGCAGAGGTTCTGTCACCCAAGAACAGCAAAGGAATAAAGAGCGCGGCGGACAACGAGGGGGTGTCTATTTACAGAGTTCATGATGAGCCCTCTAAGGAAAAGATGGCTGATTTGGCATTTTTCCTGCGAGGATTGGGGCATAAAGTATCTCTCAGAGATGGAATTATTCCCAGCCATGAGATAAACAATCTATTAAATAGTATAGAGGGAAAAAATGAAGAAGACACTGTAAACCGAGCGGTAATTCGGTCTATGGCCAAAGCTATTTATTCAACAAAAAATATCGGGCATTACGGACTTGCTTTTAAGTATTACACTCACTTCACCTCTCCTATCAGGCGCTACCCCGACATTATGATTCACAGACTTCTATCTAATTACTTGGCAAAGAAAAAAATAGGAAAAGAAAGATTGGTTGAATACGAAAAAATGGCGTTGGTAGCTTCCGAACAAGAGAAACGCGCCTCTGACGCCGAACGAGCTTCTATAAAATACAAACAAGTGGAATATATGGGTCATCGTTTGGGAAAAATCTTTGACGGAGTAATCAGTGGAATGACAGAGTGGGGTATGTATGTTGAGGAAATAGAGACAAAATGTGAAGGACTCGTGCGGATGCGGGATATGGAAGACGACTTTTATGTCTTCAATGAAAAGAAATTGGAATTAGTCGGACAAAAAAAGAAAAAGGTGTATAGACTTGGGCACCGCATTAAAATAAAAGTCAGAGGGGTTGATTTAGAAAGAAAAACAATTGATTATGTCTTAGTATGAAAGCAGTCGCCAAAGCAAAAATTAAATTAGTATTTTTTGTAATATTTTCGGTAGCAGCCGGAATACTTTTTTCGTCTTTTTTGTTTTCAATATTTGAAAATGGAAATTTAATAGAATCAAAAGGCCGTCTATCTGCGCAAGCGGGTCAAGCTTCCGTGATGGAAATTACCGCGCCCTCGGAAGAAGGATTTCAGTACTTTTACACCAACAAAGAAGCCTCCGTGGGGCCGAAGGTTTCCGCCAGAGCATTTCTAGTCGGAGATTTAGATACCGGTGAAGTTATCGTAGCGAAAAATCAGGACAAGAAATTACCGATCGCTTCCGTTTCTAAACTAATGACCGCGGTAGTCACCACAGAAATAACCAAACCCGAAAACACGACAACGATAAGCAAAGAGGCGTTAGCCACCTACGGCAAAAACGGCGAGTTGCGACTGGGAGAAAAAATAAAAGTTTCCGACTTAATCTATCCCCTTCTCTTAGAATCAAGCAATGACGCGGCGGAAGCGCTCGCTTTATATTTCGGCAGAGAGGATTTCATTTCTAAAATGAATCAAAAGGCAGATAAATTGAAAATGTCCGAGACTGTTTACCAAGACCCGAGCGGACTATCCCCCAACAATCAATCCACTGTTGCCGATATGTTTAAACTGACCGGATATATTACGAAACAACAACCCGAACTGCTTGAAATCACAACCAAGCAAAGCTATTCAAATAAAAAACACAGCTGGTCAAACATAAGCCAATTTTTGGGTAAAGACGGTTACATCGGAGGGAAAAGCGGATATACCGATGCCGCCAAACAAACAGTTGTCTCTCTTTTCTCCCTCCCCTTGGGACAAAACAGCAACCGCCCCATCGCCATTACCTTGCTTGGAAGCTCCGACAGGGAGAGAGATGTGGAAAGTATTTTAAAGTACTTGAGAAAAAATATATATTACGGTGGTAAGGCCGACGCAAACACAAACTGGGTGGAGGAGAAAGTCGGAACACCGGACATTAAAGACCCTAATTTCGTAATGCTCGCCTTCGCGGGAGACATTATGCTTGATCGCGGGGTGGAAAGTTCGGTTATTAGAAATTTCGGAGGCAACTATTCCGCGCTTTTTGAAAAAGAAAAGAAACTGTCGGAAATATTTAAAAAAGCAGACATAGCTTTCGCAAACTTAGAAGGTCCTGCTTCTGACCAAGGGGCTGACCAGAAAAATTTATATTCTTTTAGGATGGATCCTTCCGTGATTCCAGCTTTAAAAGGAGCGGGAATAAGCATCTTGTCGGTTGCCAACAATCACGTCGGGGACTGGGGCAGACTCGCCTATGCCGACACCTTGGCCCGCTTGAAAGAAAACGAGATTTTCTATACGGGTGGCGGACAGAATAAAGAAGAATCCGAAACTCCAGTTATTATTGAAAAATATGGAATGAAAATAGGCTATCTGGCTTTCTCAGACGTCGGACCAAACTGGATGGAAGCAGGAGTTGATAAAGCCGGCCTACTCTTAACAAACAATCCTCGCTTTGATGAAATAATATTTACCGCGTCCAAACAGGTAGACTACTTGGTAGTTTCTTTCCACTTCGGCGACGAATATAAAGAAAAGCATAATGCAAGGCAAGAGTACCTGGCGCATAAAGCCATAGATGACGGAGCGAAGATAGTGATAGGACACCACCCACACGTCACGGAAGACACGGAAATTTATAAAAACGGTTTCATCGCTTACTCGCTCGGCAACTTCATTTTTGATCAATCTTGGAGTAAACCCACAATGCAAGGAATGATTTTGGAAATAAAATTAAACAGAGACGGTTCTATGGCAGTACGGAAAAATGCTACACAATTAAATTCCGTTTTTCAATTGGAAAAAATAACTCCTGGTAAAGAGGAACAGATAAAACTAGAGGAGATAAAACCCAATAAAGAAGTCTAGGAAGGCTTGCCTCCTATTGTCTTTACATAAGTATTTGCTCCCGCTCCGCCATATTTATAAAATGTAGAATTACAAAAAGTACCGAAATCGGGACCTTTAGCCTCTTCCAAGTGATATATGAACATATATGAGTTATTGGTGCTACAACGAAGATAAGAATAAGCAAATCCGTTATACGCCCATACACTCGGGTTTGTGGTTTGCAACGGGTCTTTAGCCAAACTGGGGAGAAACGGGCTTAGCGCGGTAGCAAGGGTTGTCCAAGAACCATCAGCGCTGTTTGCCCAGGCTGCGCCGGGAGCTGTCGCCCCTGTTGCGGTGGGATAAACACCATATGCGTCATAATATAATTCCAAAGCGATAACAAGTTGATGAACATCGGACTTTCTTTGCGCATCTCGCGCCTTTTTCCTGGCCGAATTCAATGATGATATAACAACTGAGGCTAAAAGGCCAATAATAGCAACAACAACCAATAGTTCTATCAGAGTAAAGCCTTTTTTATTGTTGCTTTTCATTATTGAATATTATACAAAATTTATAATAAAAAAGACACAAATCAATTTTATTTCGCAATCTGGGTAGCTTCTTCAAATTTTACGGATAGGAGCTTGGAAGCCTCGTTTGAGCCTATCGTGACACCGTAGAGTATACCGGCACGGGACATCGTCTCACGATTGTGGGTGACGACGATGAGCTGTGAATGCTTGGATAGTTTCTCCAACATATCTCCGTATTTGCGCGAATTTGCTTCATCTAGGGCGGCATCCGTCTCATCTAGCACTAGGAAAGGAGGCGGGTTGACTTGCGACATAGCGAACAGAAGCGCGATGGAAGTGAGAGACCTCTCTCCTCCGGAGAAAGCATGAAGTTCTTTCACCTTTTTGTGCGGAAGAGAAACATTTATCTCTATCCCCTGTTCTATCACTGCTTCTTCTTCATCAACTCCAGATTCTAATTCTTCACCTTCTAATTCCTCAGAGTCTTTAATATTTCTTCTTTTTTTATTTTCTACGACAGCGAGCGAACCGTGTCCACCGCCAAACATCAGAGAGAAGAATTCCTGGAACTCAACATTTATTTTTTTCACCCCTTCTTTGAATTCTATATCAATTTTTTCTTTCAAATCCACAATGAGCTTCTGTAATGAAGCGATACTCTTCTCCAAATCCTCCATCTCTCTAGCCAGGAAGTCATCCCTGTCGGAAACCTCCTTGAACTCCTTCAAGAGCTCCGCCCCATTGCCGAGTCCCGCATCCTCTAATTTTATTTTTATGCGTTCAATCTTTTTCTTCAGTTCTTCTTGGGTCTGATTATCTTCCCCTTCTTCTATTTTAAACTCTTTGTAGGACAAAATATCCGCGCCTATTAAGGCTGTCCCCTCTTTTAACTCATTTTCAAAAGTTTCTCTCCTATTTTTCAAATTTGTTTCTTTTATAAACACAAGCTCAAGCGCAGAAGTTATTTCCTGGTGCCTGACCTTAAAAGCAAACTTCTCTCTTTCAAGGTCGCGCAACGCTTCCATCTCTTTATTCAAATCTTGTTTCAAAATTTCCGCATTTTGAGCCAATTTTTCCTCCTCTTCTCGCAATTTTTGGATTTCCGAAAGAACATTGGTTTGAGAAATCTTCAATTCCTCCAATTCCTTTTCTTCATTATGCTGTTTTTCTATCTGTCCAGCTTCTCCATCTTTTATTTCACTTCCACACAAAGGACATCTACCGGAAATTTTAACTTTATTTTCTCTTGACTCCAGAATTCCTTCAATGCGCCCAAGCTTACGCTCAAGCTCGTTCTTGGTTCCACGAACTCTATTTATTTGTTGTTCAACGATTCTTAATTCTTCTATTTTCTTATTACCGCTAACAGAAGTGTTATCTTCGGTGAGAGAAATCTTGCCTGCCACAACATCGAGTTCATTTTTAAGTTTATTCCTTTCGGATGATAAATTATTTTTCTCTTGTTCTAGATAAACGCTCTCTTTGTTGAGATATCCCCTATAAAGAAGTCCCAATTCCACCTGCATTTCTTTGGTCTTTTCAAATTTCTCAACTTGTTTCTTCAAAAAATTAAGATGCGGAGCATTTTCTCGTCTCAACATCACCACTTCCTTCATATTTTCGTTCGTTCTTTCCAGTTTTCTTTCGGATTCTTTTATTTTGTATTGATAAATCCGCAATCCTAGCGCGTCTTCCACCATTTCTTTTCTGTCTCTGGCGCTGGCATTCAAAATTCTATCCGCTTCACCTTGAGAAATTATATGATGTCCGGAAGAACCGATATTAACCGAAGACAGCAAGTTGTGGATGTCTTTGAGCCTGACTTCGGTGCCGTTTAAAATATATTTATTCAATCCATCCGAATAAACTTCGCGAGAAATAGAAATGACGTCGTAATCCAAATTTATATCTTCTCCCCCATCATTGGATAATTTGAAAACTTTGTCCGTGTTATTAAAATAAATAGTCACTGCCGCGCGCGAACCTTTCGGTAAGTCTTTAGACCCCTTGAAAACGAGGTCAGAACCTCCCTTCCCGCGCATAGATTTCATGGATTGTTCACCCAAGACGAAACGAATAGCCTCTACGACATTTGACTTGCCGGACCCGTTCGGCCCCACGATGGAGACGATAGGACTCTCAAACTCCAAAACAGTTTTCTGGGCGAAAGATTTGAAACCATTCAAGAGAAGTGATTTGAGTCGCATAATATTTTATATTTAATCCAGCCAATTTTTCAGCTTTAGGGCTGCCAGGGCGGCGCTTTGTTCGGCCTCTTGTTTTGATTTGCCTTTGCCTTCAGTGATTAATTCCCCGCCGAAATAAACGCCGACGGTAAAGTGCTTGTCGTGGTCCGGACCTGATTCGTGTAAAACTTTATATAAAGGAGTGACAGACACGAATTCTTGCGCTTTTTCTTGCACCAGGGACTTTGCATCACGCCAAAGCTTTTTCTTTACTATTTCTTCCGTCTTGGGCAAAAGAGTCTTCGCGATGAATTTATCCACCACTTCATACCCCTGATCCAGATACATCGCTCCGATGAACGCTTCAAAGGTATTCGCTAGGATATATTGCCTGGCCTTGCCGAAATCTTTCGCTTCTCCTTTAGACAAAAGCAAATAATCGTTCATCCCGACATCTCCCGCAATTTCCGAAATGATGATGGCATTGACCAAGGCGGAACGCACCGCCGTAAGCTCGCCTTCCGTATAGTTTGGATATTTTTTATAAAGAAAATCGGTTACAACGAGTTCAAGCACCGCATCGCCCAGAAATTCCAGTCGTTCATTGTGTGAAAGAGAGGATGCACCGTTCTCATTTATATATGAACGGTGGATAAAAGCCTGTTTTAATAAATTTTTGTCTTTAAAAATTACCTTGGTTTTTTTCTCAAAATCTAAAAATTGAATCATAAGTTTTATTTTATATTTTATAAATTTTTACCGCTTAATATTTCAATAGCCTTGCTGATAAGCGGAATAATGTCATTGTAAATGCGAAGCTCCGGAATGGCTGACAGTTCAAACCAGCGAGCCCCATCCAATCCACCGGACTTTTCAAGCTCTAGCTCCTTGTCTTCGCTTTTCGCCAAAAAGTAAACGACTTTCTTTAAACTTTTACCTTTTTCTGGATGAGTCGCCACATATTCATTCTTCCCCAATTCCATCTCTATCTCAATATCAAGTCCAATTTCTTTTTTAATGGCCCTCTTGGTACCATCTTTCACGTCTTCGCCCGGCTCAATTTTCCCCTTGGATAAAGTCCAGTAACCGAAAACATCATGCACGAAGGCGAATAAAATATTTCCTTCTTTTTGTGTATAAACCAAAGCGCCACCCAACGCCTCAACCGGCAATTTTGTGATGTCCACCGGTTCTTCATGCTTTTTTGTTTTACTGACTTGCTCTTTGCCAGGTTCGCCTATTTCTTTATAAACCGCGCCCAAGACGCCATTGATGAATTTCCCCGAATTTTCTCCGCCGAAAGTTTTTGCTAATTCTATCGCTTCATTGATGGCCACCTTCGGAGGAACTTCATTTCTGTCGCCAAAAAGAAGCTCGGTCAATCCTATTCTTAGGATATTCCTGTCAATAACGGAAATTTTATCTATAGGCCAATCTGGCGCGGCTTTTTCTATAATCTCGTCAATCGTCGCGCGCTTTTTTAGCACCTTGTCCATCAGAGAAAAAACGAAAGCATCGTCTTCAAAACCGGGGGCAAACTCTTTTAGATTTCTTTTCAGCGCGTCTTTAATCTCGCTTTCCACGGAAATATCCTCTTTTTTTGTGTCAGATTTAAAATCCCACTCAAAAAGCGTCTGAAGTACTATTGATCTTGAAAGGTGCCTATTTGCCATTTGTTTAGGCGCTAAGCTCTAGGCTTTAGGCTTTAGCTTTTCTAAAATGCTAGTGCCTAGGGCCTAAGGCCTAATCGCTATTTACCTGCTTCCACTTTTTTCGCCTTTTGCTTTTTCTGCTTTTTTTCAGTCTTTTTAATCAAATCTATGACTTTCTTACCCCGATAGAAACCGCAAGAAATGCAGACTGTGTGGCGTCTCTTTAAAGCTTTGCAATTTTCGCACTTTGTAAAACTCGTACTCTCCAATGCATGGTGAGAACGCCTGTTTTTCGTATGCGATTTTGTATGTCTCATTCGTACTACCATAATAGACTTATCCTAGCATATTAAAGATGAAATGCAAAATACTGAGCAAAATAATCGTTGGTTTATAAACAAAAATGAAATCTTCTCTATTAACCTCATTAGCCCCATTTACGCCATGGCGTAAATGGGGCTTTATCAAAATTAAAGCTTCCCTGTATAAGACTTCGCCAATTTAAACGTTCTAAACTTGTCCCCTATCTTTATTTCTTCTAAATAATTCAAGAACTCCTTGGGCAATGGCGACGGTCCGACCCACACACTTTTTTGAATCATAATATATTCAAATTTTATTAAATGCCTGCGAAACCAGTCACGCTCTTTTTTCTGTACATGGGGAACATCATACATAACGATTAAATTTTTAGAAGAATTTTTCTCAAAAGGTGAAGAGAAGGTAGTGTAATAAAAAGATTTTTTCCTGTTTTTTGTCTTTGCGCGACTTTTTCTACCATTTTTAAAAACTGGCAAGCCAAAAGCGTTTACTTGCATACCTTTATAGAATCTAGGACTCATACACAAATAATACTACCGTTACCCCATTTACGCCATGGCTGAAATGGGGATATTGGGAAAATAATACAATTAAACTATACGAGAACTTGGACCTATGCGAAACCTTTGACAAAAAAATTGTCTTTGATATTATTAGGATATATAGAGATTGTTGTGGCTACCAACCATAATTCTGTTTAAAACAGAACCAAAACGGCTAATCTGTAAATATTTAATAAAAAGAACAAAGTTGGGTGGAACCGCGAAGTAGACTCGCCCCGACAAAAATGAAAAATCATTCATTTTTGTCGGGGCGATTTTAATTTTATTAATAATTTTTAAAATATATGGAAAAAGACAAATTAAACAATTTAAGGCATACCTTGGCTCACCTGCTCGCAGCGGCTGTGGGAGAAATTTATAAATTTGATAAAATTAAACTCACCCTCGGCCCCTCAATAGATAACGGTTTTTATTACGATATTGATTTTTGCGGTGAAAAGGTGGCGGACAGCGATTTAAAGAAAATTGAAGACAGAATGCGTAAAATTTTGCCCAAATGGACGGAATTTGAACACAAAGAAATTTCTAAAGAAGAAGCTACAAACTTTTTCAAGAATGAATACAAGGTAGAATTAATAAATGAAATAGCCGACCGTGGAGAAAAAATCACTGTATACACCTGCGGAGGATTCACGGATTTGTGTCGTGGAGGACACTTGGAAAATCCAAGCAAGGAAATAAATCCTGATTCCTTTAAACTAGACCGTGTCGCCGGAGCGTACTGGCGAGGAGACGAGAAAAATAAAATGCTCACGCGTATTTATGGACTCGCTTTTGAAAATAAAGAAGAATTGGATGCTTATCTTAAACAAAGAGAGGAGGCAGAAAAAAGAGATCATAAGAAATTGGGAAAGGAATTAGATTTATTTACTTTTTCTGATTTAGTGGGAGCCGGTCTTCCTCTTTTTACGCCCAACGGAACAATATTAAGAGATTTATTGGATGGTTTTGTGTGGGAATTACGCAAAGCTGCAGGATATGTAAAAGTAGATATTCCACACATAACCAAAAAAGAACTTTATGAAACTTCTGGACACTGGGAAAAATTTAAGGATGATTTATTTAAAATAAATACTCGCGAAGAACATGTATTTGCTATGAAGCCGATGAACTGCCCACACCATACGCAAATTTATAACCGTAAACAATGGAGTTACAAGGAGCTTCCCCAAGCATATGCTGAAACTACAAAAGTGTATCGTGATGAACAAACTGGTGAACTTGGAGGATTATCCAGGGTGCGTTCTATTACGCAAGATGATGCACATGTATTTTGCAGATTAAATCAATCCGGAGAAGAAATGAGAAAAATTTATAAAATAGTAAAAACATTTTATGGGTCCTTCGGTTTTATATTAAAACCTCGTTTATCTCTCCATGACCCAAAAAACATGCAAGCTTATTTGGGAACAGAAGAGGTGTGGCAAAATTCAGAAAATGCTTTAAGAAAAATTATTGAAGAAAATGGAGAAAAAGCCATTGAAGCACTTGGGGAAGCCGCATTTTATGGGCCCAAAATAGACTTCTTAGCCAAAGATGCTATAGGAAGAGACCATCAAGTAGCCACGATTCAGCTTGATATGAATATGCCAGAGAGATTTAATTTATATTGTATTAATGAAAAAGGAGAACAAGAACGTATTGTGATGGTTCATGCAGCTATCATGGGATCAATAGAAAGGTTTCTCGCGGTTTTAATTGAACACCTTGCCGGCAACTTCCCTCTCTGGCTTTCACCGGTACAAGTGAAAGTTATTCCTGTGCGAGAAAATCATAACGAATACGCAAAAGAAATATTTAATTTGTTAAAAGAAAATAATATCAGAGTAGAATTAGACGACGAGGAAGCAAATTTGGGTGGAAAAGTTCGTGATGCGAAAAATAACAAGCTCCCCTACTGGATAGTCATTGGAGATAAGGAAATAGAAGCTAATAAAGTTACATTAGAATCTCGCGATGCCGGACAACTCGGACAGATGTCAAAAGAAGAACTACTCTCAAAGTTTTTAGAAGAAATTAAAAATAAAAAATAATTTTATGAAAAGATTATATAAAAGTGACACAAACAAAATCATTTCTGGGGTACTCGGTGGAACTGGAGAATACTTTGAAGTAGACCCCACCTTGCTACGTCTCGCTTATGTATTGATAGCAATCCTGACAGCCTTCATCCCAGCAATCATCGGGTATATCATCGCCGCTATTATTGTTCCTAAAAAGATAGCTCAATAATTTTTCTATTTACAAATAAACTATTTTTATACCGAGTTTTTTAGCTTCTTCGTGTTCCCATCTTGCACCAAAAGATGTTTGCCAATTGGGCATAAAATAAAATGCAGAAATAGCTCCGGATTTAAATATAGGTAAATAAAAATCATTTAAAATATCGTTTACAACTTTTTCGGTTGAAAATTTCTTTTTTAAATTTTGCATTTGATCTTCGAAAGGCATTTGATCAAAAACATTCAGCCTCTTTCCCTGCAATTGTATTATCGTATCGTTGAAAACTTCTAGATTTTTTTCTACCGAGCCCAACCCTCCGGTTCCCACCGGACCACAAACTTGAACTAATGGCTTTTCCATATGAGCAATAATTCTTTCGGCAATGGCGTACAAATCTGCCGCACTTTCCACTTTTTCCAAGTCTTTCCAATCACGGTCTTCCCAGTATTCTTTTGTTTTTTTACTAAGTTCCATCTTTAAAGATCAATATTCGCCAGCTTAGCATTGGATTGAATGAAGGACTTGCGAGGAGGGACTTCGGAGCCCATTAGGATATCAAAAATTTCATTGGCTTCTTCCGCGTCCGAGATGTCCACTCTCTTTAAGATGCGATGAGCCGGATCCATGGTCGTCTCCCAGAGCTCTTCCGGGTTCATTTCTCCGAGACCTTTAAAGCGTTGAATGTGAATCTTGTTTGATTTTTTAGCAGTTTCGGCCCCCTCTTCTCCCTCGCCTTGCTCGGGACCTTCGCCTTCGGCTACGGCTTCCACCTCTTGTATATCACTCACGTCTGCGCTCTTGCCTACAATTTTCAATTTCTCATCATCAGTATAGGCATAAGAAATTTCTTTACCCTTTTTTATTTTATAAAGCGGTGGTTGAGCTATATAAATGTATCCTGCATCTATGACTTGTCTAAAATATCTATAAAACAAAGTCAAAAGAAGTGTGCGGATGTGTGAGCCGTCCACGTCGGCATCTGTGGCAATGATTATCTTGTGATAACGCATTTTATCTAAATCAAAGGTGTCTCCGATGGAGGTACCCATTGCGATAACGAGAGACTTCACTTCTTTAGAAGCAAGCATCTTATCTATGCGGGCGCGCTCAACGTTCAGAATTTTTCCACGGAGTGGCAAGATGGCTTGAGTGCGCCTGTCTCTGCCTTGTTTGGCTGAACCTCCTGCGGAGTCTCCTTCCACCAGGAATAATTCTGATTCTGAAGCATCTTTGCTCTGACAATCCGCAAGCTTGCCCGGAAGAGTCATACCTTCAAGGGCGCCCTTGCGGAGCACGGAATCTTTCGCCGCTTTGGCTGCTTTTCTGGCTTTCAGCGCGAGAACTGATTTGTTGATTATGGCTTTCGCATCATCCGGGTTTTCTTCCAAGAAATTGGCAAAGGCTTCCCCGAAAACGGTAGCTACAGCCCCTTGAGCTTCCATACTTCCCAATTTGCCCTTCGTCTGTCCTTCAAATTGGATTTCACGAAGCTTCACGGAGATGACAACCGTCAGACCTTCTAAGACATCCTCTCCAGTAAATCCACCTTCGGACTCTTTCATCATTTCATTCTTTTTACAGTAAGTGTTGAGAGTTCTGGTAAGCGCTGTTTTAAAACCGGTAACATGCGTTCCGCCTTCTTGGGTGTAGATGTTGTTGGCAAAAGGGAAAATTCTATCTACAATGTCATCCACATATTGCAGGGCTATCTCCACCCCCACACCGTCCAACTCTTTATTAACGTAAAAAATATTATTCTGGGCTGGTTTCTGAAATTTGTTGTAATATTTTACCAAAGATACCAATCCTCCTTCAAAATAAAAAGAGACTGACGGAAGCTCTTGTTCTAATTCTCTAAAATAAAAAACGTCGGACTCATTCATCCCCTTCTTGTTGTCCCATCCCCGAGCGTCAATTATTGAAATTTTCAATTCTTTCACCAAGTATGCTTGTTGGCGGATATGGTTCACTACAGTGTGCCAATCAAATTTAATATCGCCGAAAATTTTCTGGTCCGGTTCAAAAGTAATGATGGTGCCGTGTAGTTTGGAAGCGCCGAACTTTTTCACCGCTGCTTTTCTCTTGCCTTCTGAATATTCTTGCAGATGCTTGCCACCGTCTCTATGCACTTCGGCTTTACAGTAAGTGGAGAGAGCGTTCACAACCGAGGCGCCAACTCCGTGCAAACCTCCCGAAACTTTATATCCCTCCCCACCAAATTTTCCTCCTGCGTGAAGCGTCGTCATCACGGTTTCCAGAGCGGAGACTTTTGTCTTTTTGTGTGTATCCACGGGAATACCTCGGCCATTGTCCGCCACTCGGACACGATTGTCCGGCAGAAGCACTATTTCAATATCATCGCAAAAGCCTCCCATGGCCTCGTCGCGGGAATTGTCAAAAATCTCCCAAATAAGGTGGTGTAACCCTTCCGGGCCTGTTGTACCAATATACATACCAGGACGGCGCCTAACGGGCTCTAGGCCCTCTAGGACGGAAATGTCAGAGGCATCATAATGATGGCCATTTCCGCCATCTTTTTTGTCATCTTTTTCCTTTGCCATATATGTATATTATAGCAAATATTTACTGCATTTACTAGTCAAAATTTATTGAGTTTTTGGGGATAAAAATAGAGAAAGCCGTCGCGCGAACGCGACGGCCTGATTCCCCTGATGTTGCAGCCGGCTACTCGCCGACGTGGTTGCAGTTACGGTGAACGTCGTCAGGAAGGGGGGCGACGACGATTTCCTGCTCCCTCTCATCTTGAGGGGATTGGGAGAGGAAAGAGCTGGGTGGTCCTTTCCTGCGACTTTTGAGAGGAGGGGTCGGGCAGTTGTCCACGAGACAGGGATTGCTCCGCCAGTGAGCACTATCGGTTTGTGGCATGATCGTCTCTTCTCTTTCTCCCCCGTAATGCCGGGAGCACGCAAGGAACAAAATAGCCTTTTCTTTAGAAGGCTAGTGTTTGGGTTGTAATTTTGTTTTGAGAGTTTTTACAGCGCAAACATCAGCCTTCTAATTTAGAGAGAAGTTTAATAATAAAGAAATTTGGCTTGTTTGTTTGTGAATTATTCACGAGGGTATTGTAGCATATATTTGATAAAAGTAAATTTATCTAACCTGCCAATCTCTTTCTTTTAATTTATCAGATACTTTAGTCATAACATCATTTATCTCTTGATCCGTAAGAGTACTTTCAAAAGATTGGAAAACTAACCTGAAGGCATACGATATTTGTCCTTCCTTTTTGAACTCATCAAAAAGCTCCGGGCCTCGTACCACCATATCTCCTGCATTTTCTTTTATAATCTTTTCTACTTCTTCACTCAAAATATTCTCTGGAACCCATACAGCAATATCTCGCGCGATGAATGGAAACAGAGACCACATTTTGAACTTCATCGGCAAAGTCATTTTTTCAGGTCCTCGGTTCTCTGGGTCCCCTACCCCAGCCAGACCATTCAAAAATAACTTTGCCGATTCCGCATACTCATTAAGTTTCATTTCTTTTATTCCCTTTTTGTCTCCGTAAGCCACGCACATTTCCTCCCCGCCCTTTTTGAATATTGTTCCAATTTCAAAAATCTTTATTTCTTTCATTCCGAGAAGTGGCGCATTAAGCTGGTTTAATTTTAGGCTCTCCCTCAAACCATCACTCAAATTTGTCCTGAGAAATTTTTTGTCGGAAGCGGAGGCTAAGACTTCCACCTCTCCCTTATCACGAAAAGTATAAGTCATCACTTCGGAATATCCTTCTCCTAGAAGCTTGTTGCGAGCCAAGAACATTTTAGAATATGTTTCATTCATTTTTGATTCTAATTTAATTTCAGGTAATTTTTCTTCAAGTCTGTCATATCCCAAAATCCTAATCACTTCCTCTACTAAATCGTGTGGCCCAGTAAGGTCAATTCTCAAATAAGGAATTTCAATTTCAAAGTCACCATCTTTGACTATATATGTAAAATTCAATTTCTTCCAAACACTCTCCATTTCCGCCTTAGAGAAACTCGCGCCCAAACGCTTGTTTATATAATTTATTGAAACGGAAACTTTTTTTTGTTCAACTTTCTTGGGATATTTATCAATAGTGTCTTCCACTTCTCCTCCCCCTAACTCAAAAACCAAGTCAGTAATAGCATCCATAACTTTTGTACAAAGTTCTGGAGATATCTCGTTTTCATATCTCTTTACCGCATCTGTCAAAATATTTAATTTTTTAGCGGTTTTTCTAGTGGTAACAGAATTGAAATTGGCCACCTCTATAACTATATTTTTTGTATTATTATCCACTTCCGCCTTGGTCCCTCCTTTTATCCCAGCAATAGCTAGTGGGCCCTTTTCGTCTGCGATAACCAAATCGTTTTGACTCAATAAAACCGATCTAGACTTTTGCAAATTACCAATTTTTTCAATTCCTAATAAATTAATTTCTTCTCCTGCAATTGCATTTCGGACAATAATTTTTGCACTTTCTAATTTGTCTAGGTCAAAACAGTGAATCGGCTGCCCTAAATCAAACATCATAAAATTAGCGGCATCCACGATATTATTTATAGACTTCTGTCCTATCGCGTTTAATTTTTCTTTAAGCCAAGCGGGGCTCTCGCTGACTTCCACATTTTTCACCATTCGCCCCATATAGCGAAGACATTTTTCATCTTCTATTTTAATTTCAAGCTCAGTTGGCTTTGGTTCAAAAATTTTATATTTTTTATCTTTAATTTTTAAATCAAAAATAGCTGAAATTTCTTTGGCAATTCCCCAATGCGAAAGACAGTCATGTGCTCTATCCGGAAGAACTTTAATATCAAAAACTACATCGTTTCCCATCTTTTCAGTTTCCTCTATTTCAAAAGAATGAAAAATAATACCTTCAGAAATTTTTTCTGATTCCGGTAATTTTTCTTCAAAATAATTTTGTAGCCAACTATAAGAAACTTTCATATATTTAAAATTGATTAAACCTCAAATCGCCATGATAAGCATCCCGAATGTCAGGCATTACGTACTTTATGACCATAAGTCTTTCAAGCCCCGGACCAAAGGCAAAACCTTGGTATTTTTCTGAGTCAATTCCGCAATTTTCTAAAACTTTCGGATGCACCATGCCCGCCCCACCCATTTCAATCCATTTACCTTTATAAGTTAAATCAAATTCTATCGCGGGTTCAACGAAGGGGAAAAAACTCGGACGGAAACGAAGATTGGTGTCTTCCCCAAGCACTTCTTTATAAAAATGAGAAAGTACTCCTTTTAGATTTGCCATTGAGATATTTTCTCCAATCATTAGTCCCTCAATCTGATAAAATTGCATTTCGTGAGTCGCATCAGTTGCTTCATTGCGAAAACACTTACCAACTGAAATAATCGCAAACGGTGGTTTTTTGCCCGATTTTGCAAAGTCCTCCATATATCTGATCTGTACATTGGAAGTGTGAGTTCTTAGCACTTTTCCTTCTTCTCCCTTTATATAAAAAGTATCTTGCATATCTCGCGCCGGATGGTCTTTGGGAACATTTAACGCATCAAAATTATGCCAAACATCTTCCAGTTCGGGACCCACCACAACTTCAAATCCCAGGTCGGTAAAAATCATTACAGCCGAGTTTATTACTATAGAAAGTGGATGTTCTTTGCCTTTTTGATTTTCTTCGTTCATTTATTTAATGGTGCTTATGAATAGAAAGTTCTCCGTCTTCACCTTTTACTATTTTATATTCAGTTCCATTAAAATCTTTAAATTTATCACCCTTCTCTAAAATATCTCTTGCATGTTCTCCCTTCATACCTTCTAAAAACTCTCTTGCATGATGAGTGTCATCACGAAAATCAACCTTCAAACCATGTATATCACTCATATATTTTTATATTAAACTTATAATGAACAAATTATACCAAATCAGCAGAATTTTGCTATAATCTTGAAATGGACAAAGAAACACGAAAAATCTACATACTTTTAATCATTTCCATAATCATTTTAGCTGGTATCGGATTCTACTTAGGCTGGATAGATAAAGGACCAAACTTTTAGTAATTTTTAGTGATTTATTTTAAAAAATTGTTAGAAACTCAGCGATGGCAGAAAAACTAACAAATCTATCATTCCTTATCTTTATTTTCAAAATCGTATCCCCTCGCGAGTTTGAATGTTTTTACATTTTCCTGAAGACCAATACTTTTAATATAACCTAGAAAATCTTTTGGTAAAGGAGATGGTCCGACCCAAACACTTTTTTGTATCATTAAGTAACTAAACTTTTTAAGGTGCCAACGCAACCATTCCCTTTCAGCCTTTTTAGATTCTGGAACATCAAACATCACTATTAAATTTTTAGGAATATCTTTACTAAAATAAAAATCAAACTGTTTTAAAGAATCAATTTTTTTATTGATATAATTTTTTCCCTTAAGTGTAATCTGTAATTTTTCACAGTCTTCAACAAGTCCCGCTTTTAATAAATAAGACAAAGTTGCTCGAAGTGAATTTTGGGGATATTTTTTAAATTTTGGTAAACCTAAAAAATTTACACGACCACCTTTATAATTAAAAGATTTTTCATTGAGTTCTTTTAAGATGTTAAGAATTATAGTCATGTGTAAATAATATCAATTTGTTAGAAAATCTGCTATCGCAAAAATTATAACATTATTTGGATAATTTTATAATTTTTGTACCTAAAAAAATTTATTTATAAATCTCCGCTCGTTTGCAATATTCACACACAGAACCTTTGCCGAAAGACTTATAATAACACGGACGATTTACCCACTCACCTGTTTTAAATAAATTATTATAATCAGTTATATCCTTTAGCAGTAAATCTATTTGTTTATTTTCTATGTGCGTGGAATAAAGAGCATTTTTATCTCCCTTGCTTGCCTCAAGGAACAGTAATTTTGAAGTTTGCACATCTCTACCTTTTTCAGCACCCCGTATTAAATACGAATACATTGCGAGCTGTCGCATCAAAGATGAAAGTCGTCCCTCTTCATCTATTTTCTCTATCACTCCTTTGGTCTTGGTACTGCCTGTCTTAAAATCTGTAACGACGATGTCCCCATTTGGTAATCTTTCTGTTAAATCCAACTTTCCATACATTAATAATTGAGGAAAATTCGGATCTCTAAATTGTAAAGATCTTTCAGAAGTAAAATCTTTTTCTAAATGCTCATAATAGTTCTTCATCCAATAGGACACAGCAGAAAAAGCATCTTTTGAAAGTTTATTTAATTCCGGACCATCTCCCACACCCTCCTTTTCTAACTCAATTTTTATTTTTTCTTTTATATCTACATCTTTAGGAAGAACACCACTCTTTAAAATAAACTCTATAGTACTATGCACAGCCGAACCAAGGCCAAGAGAAACGCTCTTTACTTCCGGTAATTTCAAGAAATTCCTAAAATACCATTTCCACGGACATTCAAAGAAATTATTAAGTAGCGATACAGATACCCTACTATCTTCAAAGTTTTCTTTCACGAATTTTTTAATATCTTCCAAGATGTCCCCTTCTTCTTTTCTTACAGATACAGTGTATACCTCGGGTCCATAAGATAAAATTTCTTTTTCAGTTTCTTCTTTATTTTTTTTAATAAAATGTACATCTGGTAATTCTCGGATAATCTGCGAGAGCTCCATCTCACCACCATTATAATTCTCTCCTGCATAAGAAATATTACAAAATTCTTTTGCGCGAGTTATAGCTACATAGAGTTCTCTCTTTGTAGATTCTATATCTCTTTCCGAGAGATGCATTTTAACTTTCTCGGGTAAAGAAAAACTATTTCTTTTTTCAGACATCAACACTTCTTCATTCATATGGGCTATCCAGACAGCTCTATATTCCAAACCTTTTGATTTATGCAAGGTCATCACCTGTACACCACTCTCTCTTCCAAAACTAGCCAGATTTATATGGTTGCCATAATTCTCAAGTCTTCTTAAATATCTTAAAAAGTCTTCCAATTTTTTATTTACATTTTTTTCCTCAAAAAGTAAAGCTAAGTGAATAAAACTTCGCACCACCTCTACATTACGTATCAATTCTTCGTGAGTCTTTGATTCGTTAATCAAAAATTCATTACCGATAGTACTCACAATTACTGAGATTTTTTCATTTGAAAGTGTATTTACCCAATTTTTCAAAACATTACCCCACTTAGAAATTGAGTTTTCTTTTGCAAAAAGTCCATCTTCTTTACCACACAATATTAATTCTTCAATATCTAATTTATTATTTTTTGTAGATTTTAAAAATTTATGAGCTTCAAAAGTAGAAATATTTGAATATTTATCAAGTAATGAGTGAGATAAAGAAATGAAGTCAAATGGGTTTGCGGCAATATTTAAAACCCTTAAAAGACTTTGTGTTTCTGCTGTGTCAAAAAAAGATAGATTTTTACCGGCTGAGACAGGCACCCCCATATTATTTAATATCCCTATAGCATTTCGTACATGATAATTTTTCGGCACTAAAAGAGCGCATTCTTCAGGCATTATGCCCTCTTTTATTTTTTCTTTAAAATACAAACCCGCACCCAGTATCTCATCACGGGGATAAACATATTCGTTTAATGTATTTTTATAATTTAAATTTGTATTAGTATGTAATTTTTCTTTATTTATTTTACTTTTCAACAAATCATCTGCCAAGGTGAGTATGTTTTCTGTAGAACGGTAATTCTCTGTTAAAATGACAAGTTTTGCTTTTCCAAAAAAGTTTGCAAATTCTTCAAAATAAGAAAGGTTTGCACCAGAAAAACCATATATAAGCTGACGATCATCTCCCACTACAAAAATATTTGGATTTTCTTCCTCTTTCCATACAGCTTTCAGGAAATTATTTTGTACTCCGCTCGAATCTTGATGTTCATCCACTAAAACATATTGATAATTTTCTTTTATATCTGCACGAATATCTGAAAATTCTTCCGCGAGTTTTACGGTATATTCTAAAATATCATCATAATCCATAAACCCAGCCTCACGCTTTTTCTCTTCATAAATCCTATAAAATTCTACTACTTCCTTTGTGCGCTCTAAGGATTCTATCTTTGTCTGAACTTCCTTTTTTAATTGTCCTTTACTCTCGCCACGTGTAGAAATACTACCTTCGTCATTCTTTAAAAATTCTATATCATTTTCCACATACAATAAAAATTCCTCTGGGGTCAACCTCTCTCTCTTTAATATTGAAATAAGTTGTTTCAAATCAGAAAAATACATTTCTGGATTCGCTCGTGGACGCAAATGTACCCAGTCATTATTTTGCAAAATATCATCTACTAGAAAAACAGCTTCGTCGTCAGAAAGTAATTTCGGCATCGTAGTAAAACCAAGCAATAAATAATTCTTTTCTATAAGCTCTATTCCAAAGCTATGAAAAGTAGAGATGTGTACTTTCTCTGCCTCTCCCCCAATGTATTCATTTAGGCGATTTCTCATCGCCTTCACACCAGAATTAGTAAAAGTAAGACACAGGATACTATCTGCACTTGTGTCAGTTTTTAAGAGAATATTCCCTATCCTAAGGGCTAAAATCTGTGTCTTCCCTGTCCCCGGGCCAGCCACCACCATCACCGGACCGTCAATGGCATCCACGGCCTCTTTTTGCGCTTTATTGAGCTTTTCATACTCTTCTTTAAAGATATCCACTGGCATTGTTCTATTATATTACAAAACCGGATAATTGGGTGTTAAATCTTTTTCGGGAAAATTAATGACAAAATAATAGACGAAACAAGCGCAAACATTATAATTCCAAATGAAACCAGAGAATGCATATGTATGCCAAAAATAGGAGCAAACATTTTTAACCCTATAAAGATCAAAATAAAAGCGAGGCCTTTCTGTAAATGATGAAACTTGTGTAATATATTTTCAATTAGGAAAAACAGTGCTCGTAAACCCAAAATTGCAAAAATATTTGAAGTAAATACCACAAATAAATTCTGTGATATGGCAAAAACTGCTGGTATAGAATCAACGGCAAAAATAATGTCTGTGGTTTCTACTAAAAGAACTATCATAAATAAAGAAGTAAAATGAAACTTTCCGTTTTCTCTGAGAAAAAACTTTCCATTGTGGTGATTAGCAGTAAAAGGGAGAATTTTGTGTGCAAACTTAATAATTTTATTATCTTTAAAATCTATGTGCTCTTCTTTTTTGTCTCGCAATAATTTTATCCCCGTGTAGAGCAACACAGCCCCGAAAATATACAGGACCCAGAAAAATTGATGAATGACATACGCCCCCACACCGATAAAAATTCCGCGGAATACTATCGCCCCTAGGATACCCCAAAACAAAGCTTTGTGATGATATTTTTCTTCCAGGTTAAAGAAAGAAAAAATCAACATAATCACGAAGAGGTTGTCCACGGAAAGCATCTTTTCCGTCACATACGCGCTAAAAAATTCAACTGCCACTTCTTTGCTTAAAAAGAACAAAATCAGAAGTCCAAAAACCAAAGAAATCGCCACCCAAAAAATTGACTGATAAAGCGCCGGTTTGAATTTTATTTTGTGGCTCTTTTTGTTAAAAAATCCAAGATCTAAAATCAAAAAGCCAACAACAATGACACCAAATAAAATTGTTAAATTTGTTTGCGCATCCATATAAATATTACATCATCAAAACAGCTGAAAGTGTCATCCTTCCATTTTACTACGTTTTTAGCTTTTTGTCTTTTATATTATTTAGTAAAAACTTTATTACCTTTTATATCTATATAATATTCTTTATTTTTTTTCATTACGCTCTCATTTTTTTCTGCAACCTTCACGACTCCATCCTTAAAAATGTATGGTGATTGAAAATCATAGAGATGAAATTTTGGAGGAATTATCATATTTCCAGAAGAATCTATAAATCCCCACACATCACCCTGTTTAACGGCCAATAATCCTTCAGAGAAATAACCCATATCTTCAAATCTTTTATCGTTTACTGGGTTGCCACTTTTGTCAACTAAAAGCCATACTCCTTCTTTTTTGGCCGGCGACACTCCCTCAAAAAAACTTCTAGTGTCCTTAAAATCTTTATTGCTAATTTTATTTCCTGCTTTATCAATAAATAAGACTTTTCCTTCTTGATCAACAACTCGTGCCACCCCATCAACAAACGATCCAACTTCTTTAAACCTTCCAAACAATGTTTCAGTACCATCTTCAGTAATGTAACCATAAACATTACTCATCTGGTGGCTTTTAGAATCTACTTCAACCTTATATGCTGGCAGATACCCTTCAGAAAAATTCCCAATCGGTTTAATGCCCTCTTGAGGACCCACAATAGTTTTGCCTTTTTTATCAATAATCTCATATCCCAACACTCCACCAACATTATCTCTTTGATAACCATCAACCGCAACTGCCCGACCATCATGAAATTCACCAATATAATAAAAATCTCTCTCGGATATTTTATTACCGTTTACATCAATCAATTCAAACGAACTAGGTTCTTTCTTGGCAACAGCAACACCATCTACAAAACGCCCCACAAAGTCATATCCTCCTTTTCGAGCAATTTCTTCCCTTAATTTTAATTCTTTTGCGTCTTCTCTTTCAAAACGCCTACGCTCTACTTTTGCTTTCTCAGTTTCCCCCTCAGATATCTTTCCCTCTGCCTTACTCATTGCCATATCTTCTCTTTTATCAGCCGCTTCTTCTTGATGTAAAGACTTTGCACTACCATATTCAGGTGTATTTTTAACTATACTTAATTTTTCTTTCGCCGCATCTCTACCTTCAAATTTCCTAACACCTTTTATATAACCAGCCGTAACTCCTCTATTTTTCTTTGCATCTTCACTATTCATTTGTGGTCCTTCCATTCCCATATATTTTTTATCAATTTAATTTTTATAATGCCTTAATAATACCCCCCACACATACTCATGTCAAACAAACAAAAACCTCTCATTATTTGAGAGGTTTTTGTTTGTTGTGCCAGGCAAGACCTAACTCATTATTTTTATTTAAACAAAGTAGCCACTCTGGCTAAAATTTCATTTATTTCTATGTCACTTACTCTTCCTGTTGTTTTTTTTATTCTTTCTTTAATATCAAAAGTTCTTATTTGATCAGCTAAAATAAAAGATTTTTCTTTTAGTCCTTCTATTTGCACCTCAAAAAAATAATCCTTGCGTTTACTGGTCACAGGACAGACTAAAACTAAACCAGAAAAAGAATTATATTTAGTAGGAGAAATCACAACCGCTGGACGAAGTCCCGCCTGTTCATGGCCTTTTGTTGGACTAAAATCAATCCAAACAATATCCCCCCTTTCTGGAATTGTAGAACTTTTTACCATATTTCTTTTCCTCTTCTTTTATCATCCGGCCAAACAAGCTTATGTCTATTTTTCTTGGTAATACCTTTCACCATTTGCTCTAACGTGTATTCTGGACGACCAGATGTAATAATCATCCTGTCTGGTAGTTGTTGAAAATCAACAATAGCACCTTCTCCCCAATTAAGGTTCTTTGCAAATTCGTTCGGTATCCGTACCGCTAAGCTATTTCCCCATTTTTGAATTTTAGTAGTCATAGATTAAGTATATACAATGTATCTACAAAGTCAAGTTGCTAGGCAAGACCTAACGCAAAGACCTAACGCAAATTGTCTATTTGTATAATTCTGGATGAGTACCTATATCTGAAAAAACAACTGCATTTTCTTTAACATAATAAAACATAATTCTACAATCTCCTGTTACATTAAAACTTCTTTTATCTTTATGTTCTCCCATCAGTGCATGATTGTTTAATAAAACATTAAAAGGATCTTCCCTGAAGAGCTTTATCCTTTCAAGAGCTTTCTTCTGTATAAATTTATCTTTCTTTTTGAAAGATTTATCAAAACCTTTAGTGGTTAATATATCAATCATAAAGAGAGGAGATGTTTTTCTAAGTCTTCATGGGTTTTATAAACTTTCATTTTGCCACTTTTATATTCTTTCTCCGCATCTTTGAATGCTTTTATCAAGCGAGCATTTGGTATTTCTGGTACTGTAAATTCTATCCTTTTCTCTATAATTAATCGCCTTAAATAGGCATTTAATGCAATAGAAAAATTCAACCCCATTTCGTCCAGGACTTGTTTTGCTTCACTTTTTAATTTAGCATCTGTATTAAAATTTATAACTGTTTGAGCCATATGTATAGTATATACCTATCATATATATAAGTCAAGCAAATTGCTAGGCAAGACCTAGCAATTTCTTACGGTGCTGGAGTTTCAGCCGGAGACTCGGGTGTGGGCTGAGGCTCTAAAACTACTTCTGGTTCTGGAACGGGTGTTGGATCAGGTTCTGAAACTGGTTCTGAGATTGGTGCTGGACTAGGTTCTGGTTCGGGGGCAGGAATAATTTCTGGGACGGGCTCGGGGGTGGGTTCAGGCACAGGATCTGTGCAAACATTATTTACTAAAACTTGTGGAAGAGTGCAAGTTGGCATATCACCACCTCCCCCGCCTGAAGCGGGTACTCCTCCTACATTAGGCGGAGAGGAGAGTAAAACGTCTAACTGATCTCCATTTACACAAACCGCAGTTCCATCTGATTTTTTAACACAAATTTTTTCTAAATTATTATCTGCACTTCCAAGCCAAGCACCAATTGTATTTTTAATATTAGTAAAGAAAGCAGTTGCAAAAGAAGCGGAGTCAGCTGTCGGAGCTGGTGTGATAACTCCGGAAATTGCATCCAAATTCAAATTTAATTCTTGCACAGCTTTAATCGTCGGCACTACCAAGGCAGTGTAATCAATTCCCAGATAATCATCATAAATCGTGCGAACTACGTTTGGATAAATAGACTGCACCTCTTGGGCTATCAATCCCATATTTCCGACTTGATCTCTTGTTGTATCTTTCCAATTAAAAATAACCGGCCTTAGAGCCATTATATGACTTAATTCACTTCCCATGTCAGTGATATTATCCTTCAATCTGAGATCAGAAGTACAGCTTGTTCCCCCTGTTCCATCACCTATCACACAAGTTGTGCCTGTGCCATAGACTGTAATATTTCCAGTGTTGGTTGTTGCCGTTCCAATTGTCAACATTGTGCCTGGAGCAGTGTTGCCAACACCCAAATAACCCGAGTCCAGGAGAGTCATCAGCGCAGTGGCAGATGTGCCGTTTGCATTATGACCCCAGACAAAAGATTGCCCAGTTTCACTATTATCTGCATCTATATTAAAAAGCAAACTTTTTGAGGTAGAAAGTTCTGAATTTACTGTAGTTATCATGTATGGTTTGTAAAAATTATACACACTGGCACCAAATGTACCGCCAGAATTTGTTATTGAAAAACCACTTCCAGCTGATACTGTAGTATTAAAATTTCCTGTTCCATTTACGTTTAATTTATAACTGCCAGGAGTAGCGGTACCTATACCTACGTTACCACCAGTTGGATTAATCAACACATTTCCCTTGGTAGCATCAGAGGTTGAGTCAAGAGTAAGATTGCCACTGGCAGTAGAATTACCATTCAAGGTAAAGCCTGCGGCATTAATGGCACTAGTCCATGGGGTTTGAGATGCGCCACCAACAGCCACAGTAGCCCAACTCAATATTCCTGACCCATCGGTAACTAAAACCTGGTTCGGATCTCCATCAGTATCCGGAAGAGTAAGAGTATAAGTTCCAGCTGCAGCTGCAGGTTGGATGATTATTTTACCTGAAGTATTACCAGCAAAAGAAAGCACTCCTTTGGTCGTACCAGTCAGGCCGAGAGACAACAATTCAAGAGGATTCGTTGTTCCGATACCAACAAAACCAGTAGTCGTATTTAAATTAATAAAAGAGCTGGAAGTCGTAGAAAATCCCCCTAACCCATTACCAACTAAAATATTGCTACCAGTTGGGGTAGAAGTATCTGTAATCCATGAACCAACATTGGTCTGGGGATTTACATCATAAGTAAAGGTAACCGACCCGTTACTATTTCCAGCCGGAAACGTATAAAGAGTTTCTGCGGTAGATTGATCTCTTACTGAAGACGTGTAAAGATTTGCTATCGTGGCATTCTTTCTTTTTGCCGTAAATTGTTCACCCGGGGCTAATCTTATATTGTTTATTAAAGAGATAGAATTATTAAAACCCATAGAAGCACTATCCCACATAAACACACCATTAAATGATTCAGGATATCCAGCGTCAGGGATAGCTTGATATCTGAATGGTTGTTTGGAATTATCCGACATGCCACTAGCTGAAAACTTATTCCCTTGAAATTTACCCAATCTTGAGGTCAGATAAAAAACTCCGCGAGTTTGATTTCGTACAAAGGTGTTATCGGTTACATCTACTTCTCCAATAGAAGAGAGTTTAACCGTACCTGTTGTATTACTGCTTGCCGCTGTTGTTCCACCATTATCGTTGTATAATTTATAAGTGAACGTGGTACTATTGGGGACAGACAATACACTAGCAAAAGCCATATTATAGTCAGGAGAAGAAGGGGTAACCCCTGTTACAGAAACCATATCTCCCACCACAAAACCATGTGGGTCTTGGGTGGTTATTTCTGCGACACCCCCCACTCTTCCCACTGTAGCTGTTGAAACGCTTGACCAAGTACTAGCGACAGTTTGAGCAAAAACATATCCCGCCCCCGCCGAAAGACTGTCTATATAGTTGCCATCAATTTTAATTTTTTGCACCTCTTCACCCCAAGACATAGCCCAACCAGTATGATTTGTGATTCTATTGTCTTTAATATCCACACCACGAACATCACGATGAAGAGTGATTGCGCCAGTACTACCGCTATTTGAGTCACTAATTATATTATTATTTACATTAATATTTCTGACAAAATCAAGAAAAATAATACCACCACGAAAAGATGGATCTAAATTACCATAATTACGAATCACATTATTTGCAATCACTATATTAGTAGAGGGAAAAGTTGCTCCTCCATTTACATAAATTGCCCTCCACCCGCCCGAATCAAAAACATTGTTTGTTATGGAAATATTGGAAGCGCTTTTGGTATTAGACCAAATCTCAACTCCAGAACCAAGATTCCCGGAAAAAACATTTCCAGAAATTACTGCTGAAACCTCTCCAGCTCCATGAAAATCAAAACCAACAGAATAATTGCCGCTAATTCTGTTATTTATAAATTGAGATCTAATAACACCGACATAATACACTTCTCCAACCTTTGATATGGTACTGTTGGAAACCGACACATCATTTGAGTTAGAAATAGTAAAGCCATAATTACCATTAACCAGTGGCGGTTCTGTATACGCATGCTGAAAATCACTTTTATCTATAACAATATCAGACACACTATCAATATTTAAAATACCAGATGTACTTGGAGCGCCATCAAGAAGAATATCAGACATTCTGATTTTATATCCATTAATAATTTGAATAGCTAACCCCCCTGGACTTGGCATCCAGATAGAAAAATCTTTCATTGAAACAGAAGTGTAATTCATACCCACACCCAGGGTAGCGCCATCGGAAACCAGCATATTGTGCGCCATTGCTTTAAGCAAATAAACTGTGTTCCCTGATATACTTGCAATCGTATTAAATTCTTTCTGTGTTGAATCGTAAATTCTCACTACTTGTCCAACTGACAACCCAGTAGTAGAGTTAACAACTACAGAATAAGCTCCCTGGCTTGCATCCGTGGTAAGACTAGTAGTGTGAGTATATGAACCTATGGAAGTAAAACGAAACGGGGTTACACCAGCACTGGGAATAAATTTAGTAAGTTCCTTCCCTTCCCCCGACAAAGTCAAAACACCAACTGGTAAATCAATTATAGATGTTATCTTATATGAACCGGCTGGGAAAAATACTCCTTTATTATTTAAAGAAGCGGCGGCTATGGCTTGTGTTATAGCAGAAGTATCATCTGCCACACCATCACCAACAGCTCCATAATTTTTAACATTAAGAAAACCTGTTCTTGAGATAGTTGCCACGTCTGAAAGATTAGTCGAGGCAATTGATATGTCAGTTGTTCCGTTGAAAGAAACCCCTGCGATTGTTCTCGGTGTTTGTAAAGCTGTAGCTGTCCCCGCATTGCCGGTAACACTTCCAACTATTGCATTACTTACTTCCAAATCCGTAAACCATCCCTTGGTCAGTCTGGCACCAGTAGACCCAAAAGAGCCAGTCATAGTCAAATTATTCGCACCTAAAGATAAATCCCCACCCGAGATAGAAAATCCTCCCGTAGCGGAAGCAACAGTGATATTGGCGGTACCATCAAAAGAGACTCCGCCGATCGTGCGAGCGTTTTGTAAGGCTGTTGCGGTGTTGGCATTCCCAACAATAGTCCCTGTCATAGTTCCAGTAACAGTCAAATCCCCTCCCACTGTGGCATTACCGGAAACCGAAAGTAGATCGGTGTTTACACTTTCTCCAATGGATTCAGTTATGCCCTCTGTGCTGTTTTCTATTGAATTAAAGATTCCGTTTAGTTGATTATCAAATTGTGTTCGTGAGACGAAGAAAGATGTATCTGTACTACTTTCATCACTTGACCCTCCCCCACTTCTACCCGTTAAGCCCTGCGGTCCTTGAATACCTTCTGAGCCGGACGGGCCTCGAAGCATATTTAAAATGCTTGGTTGAGAAATTAATCTTTGGAGGATAGAGAGAACGGTGGCATCTGAAATAGACCCTATCACTGTGATAGGAGAAGTTTCTGACACCCTCCCCTTAACAAGGGGAGGGTTGGGAGGGGTCGGATTGGGGGAAGGAGTAGCTGGAATTACTACAAGCGGTGGAGAAACAAAATTCTTGTAGGTATCAATTAGAAAAGTTATAGGATTAAAAGCGAGAGCAGGGGTGGAATATGAAAAGACAATTAAGAGAACCCCCCCCCCAGAGCAATATTTTCTTATATTTCATAAGCCTTTTAATTATACCCCTCCTCCGAAGTTTTAATGAATATGATGGTGTGGATAACTCTTTATTAAAATATAAGGTACAGGCTATAACTAACTAAAGTTTTGAACAAATATTTAAGGCACAAGAAGCCGACACTAGTTCTTTGCCGATTTTTTGATATTCGTTGTCTTTTATCTCTGGTTTTGGATATACTCCCAATAGTAAAACATCACTGTTGTTTTTTCCTTCACAATAAAAAACTCGGTACCCTCCCCGTTTTCCTTTATTATTATTTGAATTTATGACTCTAATACGCCAAACTTTTTTGCAAAAATTATCTCCTTTTTCTACTGTCACAATGTGTATGTTGAGCGGAGCAATATGCTTAAATGCCAATTTAGACAATTCAATTTTGAGATCCTGAATATCTTCTTCAATCTTGGAATATTTCCTTCTGAGTCTTATAACCTGCTTAATAAAAATTTCTGATTCTTCTATCATGGCAGGTCATGAGAATTAACAATTTGATGTTAATTCTTTTTCAACAGCATTTTTGATTTTTTGATCTTCCTCTTTTGATTCTTCTTCAATCTCGGAGTCAAAATCTTCCACATCAAAAGCATATTTATAATCAAGCGAAGCTCCATTTTGTGCTTTAACCCAAGGAGCTTCTAGGTGTGATTTTGCAACCATGACCTCAGTCGGAATGTCTGCGTATTTATTCACTAATTTTCTCAACAATGTTTGTTCTTCTTCATCAAACACCATTTCATCCGGCTCTTTAAGAGTTCTAAATTGATCTTTTTGTTTTTCTCCATCGCCAACGACAACCCTATTAACTTCAAGTTTTTTTTCTGCAACTAAATCAGCAATCATCTCAGTTAAATCTTTCGCCAAAGGACCGTATTCTTGTTTGTAATACAAAGTACCCGTGACACTTTTTTCTCTGTCGCGATAACTTATGAAATCCAAATAATACAGTAATTTTGCTAACTTAGTCTTGCCCAATTGGTACGGGGTAAGATTTTTCGCAAAATAAAGTATTGCGTTTTGATATTTTGACTTAGTTTTTGCGTCCATGTTTCTTGTACAATAATTATACCATTTTCCATGACATTTTTTAAGAATATGTGTTAATAACTTTATTCCGTCGTCACACCGTCAAATTCTGCTTCGTTTTTTTCTGCTTCTTCTTTTGTAGCCCTTATTATGCCGTCTTTGTGATGAGCGGGAGAATATATAGTATAAAGCTTTAAATCTTCTGTGCTGGATGTGTTGATGATATTGTGCTGTGCCCCAGATGGAACAATAATCACTGACCCATCGGCAAGAGCATATTCATTGCCATCGATGATGCATTTCCCCTCTCCTTTTTCAAAACGGAAGAATTGGTCGTTTTCCGGATGAACCTCCGATCCTATCTCTTCTCCCGGCTTGAGACTCATCAAGACGAGCTGGCTGTGTGCTCCAGTATATAAAACTTTGCGAAAATTTGTATTCTCTAATGTGTCTTTTTCTATGTTTGCGTTGTATCCTTTTTTCATATATTTTTATATTAAATTAATAAGCTAACTTATAACCTGCCAATTATAACACATTAAACACAACCTCACCCCTTTCCCCTCTCCATAATTAAATTATGGAGAGGGGTGGATGCAGTAGCAGACGGGGTGAGGTGAATTTTAATCTTTTATTTTTAAAAGAAAATAAATTTATTTATTGCACTATTATAGACTCTATATGGTTTAGGCCCAACAAAAGACTTACCGTTTATAAATATAGTCGGTGTACCATAAAGATTTGTCTTGTTTAATTCTGCAATCTCCATATCCATCATGTTTTTCGTTTCAGTACTATTAGCAAGTTCATTTACCTTTTTTACATCAAAATTAAAACTAGCTAAGATAGCATTCAGATTTGCTTTGTCTAAGATATAATCCAAGTCAGCGGTAAATAAATAATCATTCAATTTCCAAAAAGCATCATCGCCATAAATTTTCCTAATTGCATATCCTGCATTTCCCAAAAATGTAGTATCACCCTTGGCTGGATAATGTGCGAAAACATAATTCGCTTGTTTTTTCTCCACTAATCTTTGAATATCCGGATAGGCCTTCCTACTATAATCGCAAGCGTAACAACCGATAAATACAACAGTGTCTTCTGACCCCGTATTTTGTGTTGGAAAGCTGGAAAGTTCCACGCCATTCAATGTTACATTTTTTATTTCATTTTGTGTGATACCACAAGTAGAATCCCCCACCGCCGTAGTCTTGTTGTTTTCCCCCTTAGGGTCAAAAGCGCAAAATCCGCTTTCGTTTAAGCCGTTACAACTTCCATAAACATAAAAATTATATCCACCATTTAAAACATACACAGTACTTCCAATCATCAAGACGAAAAATATCCAGGACAATATTTCATAATGTTTGTTCACCATCTTTGCTAAGAAAGTTGAACGGCTAATTATCTTTGAGAGAATTTTCCCTTTTATTTTATCCTGGAAACCGGTATTGCACGCACGAAAAGTTACCCTACGGAAAATACAGTCAAAGGCTTCTTTAGCAAGGGCTCTGTGTGAAGCACTGAATATCCCCATTATTCCGAAAACAATTAAAGCTATTAGACAAGGCATAAATTTATAGTATTTCTATGATCTTTTTTAAATTAGTAATGAATGCTTCTGCTTCTTCTATCGTGTTATATAAATATAAAGAAACACGGGCGGAATTGTAAATCTTTTTATCTGCAAACCATGAATGTACGCAATGTTGCCCGGAACGAATTTCTATATTTGCCATTTCATCAAGCATTATCACAAATTTGTGCATATCAGTACCTTCAATATAAAAATTAACAATACCAGATCTAAGCTTAGGATCTTCTGGACCAATAATATTTATTCCTGAAATTTTCTTTAATTCTGTCGTTATATAAGAATTCAATTTCAATTCATGTTCAACGATATCTTCAAAATCAAATTGACTTAAATATTTTACCGCCTCCCCCAGCCCGATTATTCCAGCATAATTTTGGAGTCCCGCTTCAAACTTTTCTGGCACGGGAAGCATTTTGTAACTATCATAAGTAGAAAATTCTACTGTGTCCCCACCCACCAAAAATGGAGAAAGTTTTTCCAAAAGTTTGCTTTTGCCGTAGAAAACTCCTGTACCTGTGGGTCCAAACATTTTGTGTCCAGAGAAGGCCAAGAAATCTACGTCTAAATCCTGCACATCTATCTTTCTATGGGGAATGCTTTGCGCGGCATCCAAACAAACCAAGGCGTTGTTTTGATGCGCAATTTCTATTATTTCTTTCGCGGGATTCGTAACTCCGTCAAGATTTGAAGTATGCACAATAGAAACAAGTTTTACCCCAGAAATTAATTTAGAAAAATTATCCAAATTGAAAGTACCGTTAACGTTACTGGAAATTATTTTTACCACAATGCCCACTCTGTCCCGAAGGAGTAACCAGGGCACCAAATTTGAATTGTGTTCTTTGTCGGAAACCAAAACCACATCCCCCTTCACAAGCCCAAAAGAATTCGCAAGTAAGTTTATTCCCTCTGTCGTATTGCGTGTGAAAATTATTTCATCTAGATTTTTAGCATTTATAAATTTAGCGACAAGCTCCCTCGCCTCTTTTACTTTTTTAGTAACGGTGCTTCCTAGTTTATGCAAACTTCTATCACAAGCTGGAAAATTGAAATAATAATCGTTCATAGCCTCTACGACACTATTCGGCTTCAAACTCATACAAGCGCTGTCCAAATACATAGGAATTTTTCCATCTTTTTTGCTTAAAATATTAAAATCAGCCCTTATTTTGTGTGTGTTTAACATAAATTGTACTAGCTATTATAACATAAAAACTCCCCTCGCGTGAGGGGAGTTTTTATTATTTAAGGATCTAGTCAGCCACAGCATTCATCACTTCTCTCGTTTTTGGACCAACCACACCATCCGACTTAAGATTATTTTCTACTTGGAATCTTTTTACTGCAGCAACCGTATTTGGACCCATTTTGCCATCTTCTACTAAGTTAGTATTTAATTTATTATTCAAAAATACCTGAAGTTCTCTGACTTCTTCACCAGTACTTCCTTTTTTAAGAATAGTATCATCTAGATTATTTATTATTGGAGGCGTTGGAGATCTTGGAGCAGTAGGAGGATTAAAATTATATGAGGTTGTGGTAGTAACCCCACCAGAACTATTTACACATAATGAACCAGCTGAAGTTTGATAAACAGTTCCTCCAGGACAATTTGGGTCCTCTACAGCAGTAGGGTAAGTAGGATAAAATGGAACACCTCCATTATAATTGGAGGGAGCATTAGAGATAGCGCCACTACTTGAAAAACTATTTTTATCAAATTTCCAAACAAGAAATGCTCCATGTTCATCGATCGTGTACATATAGGTCTCCCCATTCTTTATTAAAGAAGTGGCACGAAGAATTTGTTTCATAGATGAGATAGACGCATCAGCTATATTTCTGACTTTACCTGTTTTCAAATCATCAAATGAATATACTAGAATCTTTGGTGTGTAAACAGAGCTCCCTGCTGCATTTGGAGTACTTATAAACACTGCCAAAAAATCTTTCCCAGAAACATGAATCGGCACAACACTTTTTATATCCCCTCCTTCGCTAATCAATCCCTTTCCTATTATTGGAATTAATTTTTTACCTGCTTCATCTAAACCATAGAGATAAAAAGTTCTCTTGGACTCCCACATTATCCGATTATATTCAGACATTGGAGATGATGGTGCCTTTTCTCTCGCTGCTGCAAAAGCATATTTACCAGTTGGAGTTTCAAACCCATAGATTATCGCACTCTCCGCATCAAGACTTTCCAATCCAGATAAATTTGTCATCCCTAATGCACTTTTCTTTTCCAAAGAATAAATTGAAAGATCACTGAGTTTATAGTCCTTGCCCCCCAACGCAATCTGTGGAGTATTTTTACCCCCATTGCCTAAAACCGCAACATAATCAGGGCTCTCGCCATCCAAGGCGCGAATTACTGCCGTTGGAGTCCCATAATCAGCAATCTGGGGAACGTTCGTTGGAATAGAATCCGGAATAAAAATATCTCCACTGGTTTTAAAATCAGAAACCTTCTCAAATCGATTACCGGGATCATTCTTATAAATACTTCTTATTAAGAATGTATCTGAACTTGAATCAGCAATTATAAAATCTCCCGTAGGACTAAGTTCTGTCTCTCCTGCCGGATCAGAAATAAGTGTTTTTGCAATATAAGGACTCTTTGAGGCCATAAAAAGATCTCCTCTCAACCATGTAATGAATGAAAGATTTCCATCTCTACTCATACCAAGGGAAGTCGGACGAACACCATGACCAAAAACTCTATCAGCTTGATTTATCATTGCCCCCCTTTCTGCTTTTTGGGGATTTAATGGGTCGCTTAAGTCAATCTTTGTCGCATACCATTGCTCATAATCCACATCACCAGCCTGGCAGTTTTCTTGCCCATTACAATAAATACCTATCATTTCATCAGCAACTAAAAATGGAGTCCTACCATAAACAATATCCATGTGGGAAAATCCTGGGTTTTCTCTCCTGAAATCACTTACCACCAATTTTACACGTTTCAAAATTGAAGGTATTACTGAATTTATAACAGTAGGCATATCAGAGTTCGTATAATTTAAATCTGTGCCATTTAGATAAAAAATCTTACTATTCATAAGATCTGCACGCCAAACACATGTGATATCATAAGCATCACAAAAAGTATAATCACTTGGAGCGAAGCTCAATACCACTCTATTTTTACCAGAAGGAACCCTTCCTACAATATCTAGGTCCAAAGTTCCTTTTATAGTACCACCAGAAGAAATAGAATCTGAATCCATTTTTAAAGTGGCATTCACACCAGGAGGAACATCCATCAAAGTAACAGATACTTTTCCGGAATAACCACCGGAATTATTTAAGGTAATATTATATTTTAACTTATCTCCTTTTTTTACATTAATCTCAGAAGGTGAATCTGGGCTCAAAACCAATTGAATGGGAGATTCTTTGGGATTCGCAGCTTGAGTATTTTTAACATTAAAAACTAACGCACTCACAATTAAAACCATAATGACCCCTACTAAAAAATAAATTTTTTTCTTCATAAGTTAAGTATAACAAATAATACTAATAATAAAACTACTCCGCCACAGCATTCATTAATGCTTTCGTCTTCGCACCTACTAACCCATCAGAAACAAGGCCATTGTCACTTTGCCATTTCTTGATTACAGCAATAGTCTTTGGTCCTAGTTTTCCATCTATTACTAGACCTAGATTTAATTTGTTATTTAAAAATCTTTGAAGTTCTCTGACCGCTTCACCAGTACTTCCACTTCGGAGTGTCGTGGTACCGAAGTTGTATATTGGAGGACCCATAAATTCAATATTTTTATTACATTTTTTTCCAGTTAAAGAATCGTACGTGTCTCCAGCAGAACACCCTTGTATAGGAGTACCACCAAAATTATATTCAGTTGTAGTCGTAACACCACCAGAAGTGGTAACGCACAGCTTCCCTGCTGATGTTTCATATACGGTTCCTCCGGGACAGTTTGCATCTTCGTTTGTAGTAGGTGGAGTAGGATAAACTGGAGTACCACCCGTATTTCCTCCTGTATTAGAACCACCTGTGTTGGAAAAGGTATATGGTTCAAATTTCCAGACATTTATATTTTGACCAGCACCACTATTACGTGAAGTGTAAACATATGTTATTCCATCTTTAGAAAAAGAACCCGCTCCTCCATTTTCTACAAGAACATTACCCAACTCATTTACAACAGGTTTAGGAGAATTTACAAGTATGTCTATCCACTTACCAGAAGCAATATCAGAAAATAAAAATGCCTGTATTCCCTTTGTGTTAAAGGAAATTAGACCAATGTTTCCATTCCCCATATCAAAACCACTTAAGGTAGCATCAAAAAAACGTCCATATTTTGATGTGTATTCAGAATAGGAAGCATCTTTAATAACCCAAGTTATCTTTTTATTTATATATTCCAATTTAAAAAGATTCACCCCACTAGAACCCAGAGTAAAAATATAAATTCCACCAGGAAAAGAAATTTTTGCATCCCCATGAAAATTAATTTTTTCATGCCCGGCTGGCATACTTAACTTTGCTATGGGTTCAGGTTCATTAATTGAAAAAAGTAAAATATCATTATTTGGTGGCTGAATATGTCCAGTATCATCATGTGCACTTACTGCTATATATGAACCATCACCTAATATCATTTTTTTTCCAAAAAATTCATAATCGTTAAAATTGGGGAAGCCATCTGGTATGGGTGCCTCTATATCATCTGGATTAGTTATGTTCATAACACCCCTATCATAAAGAAGGAGATAATTTGAATTATATTTCACAATATCCATAAAAGAACTACTATCTAAAAAATCCCCATTCAATACAGTTTTACCCTTTGTTGGTGTACGTATGGCAAGCACGCCATAATTAGTCTTTACAGCACTGTATTTTCCATCTTTACTTATTGCAGACAAAACAGGTGTAGTCATCCCATGCTCTCCCCTCACGGAATCAGAAGAGACTGTAACAACTCCAGAATTAGAAAAAACAGGATTCATCGGATCAATTAAGGTAAAAGAAGTCGGAGTTATCCTACTGTAAGTGGAACGCATAAGATCTCCACCAAATAAAATAGGTGAAGAACCAGCATAATCTATTACCTTAAGACCGTTGACACCACTAAATCCATATCGGCAACCCCCTCCAGATCCTGTACCATACATATTTGCTTGTATACACCCAGACTCTGGAAAAATTAGGGGATTTAACGCCTCAACTTCAGTGAGTTTTACTTTACCCAAGGAATTGTTGATGACTGGCAATGTTATATTTCCTATAGTTGCACACTCCGTTTCAAAAATATCTGAAGTTACCGTATAACTTCCTCCAGAAAAATTAGGGCCAGTTTTTACGACAATTTGAGAATTTCCATTCCATCTCCCTCCTGAAATTTTTATATTTGGAAATAGTGGCGCCACAGAAATGTTTGGATTATTGGAAATTCCAGCTATTTCTATCAATCCACTCACTATAGGCATGGTGCTTGTAGGAAGTTTAAAATTTAAAACTGCACTGCTATTTGGTGGCAAAGAAATATCTGGAATACTGCAATCCGTCGAGCCAGAAAAACCGCCACCAGTCGCTACCCCTGTCACATTCAAAGAGATAGTCGCTATATCTAAGACCTCGGGAGCTCCCCCACCAGGAGAACCTCCGACAGGAGCACCCTTTGAACAATTCACTTTAAAAGTCTGACCACCTGCTTCAGCAAAATTTTGAGCATAAACTTTAAAATTTACAGAACTTGAACCCACTGGGATAACCTTCCCAGGACCCAAATCAGAATATAATCCATTTGAAAAATTCGTCGCAGAAACATAGACATAATCTGAAGAAGTAGATGGAACGTTTGAATTAACAATAAAACTAAGCTCACCATTTTGTGCGATACTGCCACTTGCAGGAGTCACAGAACAAAGGGCAGAACCAGTGGAGGCTGCATTAACATAAGTTGAAAACACAAATAAGCTAAAAATACCTAGTATAGGTACTACTAAAATTTTAGTAAAATTTCTCATATATTTTATAAATTAATGCTAAATTAACAACGCCCCAACACTATATAATTATATCACATATTTGCCCAATTTTGTTCTTTTTATAGAGAAGGCTAACGCTCCTATGTCCAAGATATTACCCAGGGAATTTGCTATCCCCCTCACATAAGTGCCACTACTACATTTTACCTTTAAATTAGCTATATAAAACTTCCCTTTTTGTAATTTCAATTCTTTTTTCCAAATTTTAAGAACTTCATCTTGCCTAAAATCTCCCCGCACTTTTTTTATCCTTTTTTCTATATTTTTTAATAATTTTTCATTATTTATTTCTACTATTTTATCTAATTTTATTTTTTTAACAAAAATTTTCTTCTCTGGAATTTTTACTTTTTTATTCATCCTAGCATATGTAAATAGTGGCTTACCATTTACTGTCTTTGAAGAATACATCGGATACTTTTGAATTATTTCTCCTAGAAAATTTTTTAGATTCTCTTTTATTTTTTTCTTTAAATCTCTTTTACTTAATTCCACTAATTCTCTCTTAATAACCTTACCCAAAATATCATAAGTATCCGTACTAAAACCAAAAAGAACTTGAAAAGTGTACTCTTTTTCTAGGGCTAAATACTTTTCTTTATTTTTTGTTTCTTCCCCAAGAAGTATCAACAATAGTCCACTAGCCATAGGATCCAGACGTCCAGCATAAGTCATTTTGATATCCTTATATTTTGACCCACTCTTTTGACGAAAACACTCTAAAGCTTCAAGCGGAGTCTCCCCTTCTTTTTTATTTAGAAGAATTACTTTTTTCACGTTGCGGAGGGTAGGAGATTCGAACTCCTGGTGGATTGCTCCACACACGCTTTCCAAGCGTGCGCACTAGACCGCTATGCGAACCCTCCAACTGAACTATCCTAGCATATTTAAAAAATTTTTCTCATCCAAAACTTTTACCCCCAACTTTTCAGCATTCTTGAGTTTAGACCCTGGATCCTCTCCCACCACAACATATGAAGTATTTTTGGAGACAGAACCAACAATTTTGCCACCCAAGGCGAGAATTCTTTCTTTGGCAATCTCACGTGACATCGTAGAGAGAGTGCCCGTCAGAACGAAATTCAGTCCGGCGAATTTGCCAGCTTTTCTCTTTTCCGTTTTTTCTACTACTACTCCATTCTCTTGTAATTTTTTTATAAAATTTAAATTATTTTTGTCATTGAAAAAGTCTCTGACGCTTTTAGAAACCGCTGGGCCGATATTCTCAATGTCATCTATTTCAGCAAGGACTCCCCTTGCTGAATTTATTAATTTTTCTAAGGTGCCGAAATGGCACGCTAAATCTCGCGCAGTCTCCTCTCCTATATGGAGAACACCGAGCGCCCAGAGAAAACGCGCAAATGAGATCCTTTTCTTGTTTTCTATTTCATTGATTATATTTTCCGCTGATTTTTCTCCGAAACGTTCCAGTGGCGCAATGTCTTCTTTGGTAAGAGTGAAAATGTCCGCCGCATCGGTGATAAGCCCCTCATCTTTAAATCTGCGTAAAATCTTCGGCCCTAATTCGTAAATTTCAAAAACAGAAACAAAATGTTCCAGATACCTTTCATTTTTAGCGGAGCATTTTTGATTGATACAATAATAGGCGACAGAAATACCACCTCGCCCTTCGGGCACTCCTCCTTCAAAAGGAGGAGAGGATATTCGTATTTTCCTCCCCTCCTTGTTGAGGAGGGGCTTCGGGGTGGTGATTTTTTTTTCTACGTTTCCCCCACAGGCCGGACAAACTTCTGGTATCTTAAATTTCTTTTCTTTACCCGTACGCATACGAATAAGCACCTCTACCACCTTCGGAATAACATCTCCCGCTTTCTCTATCACCACAGTATCCCCTATTTTTAAGTCTAGGCGTTCTATCTGGTCAAAGTTGTGCAGAGTAGCCTTAGACACTCGGGAGCCCGCCACCAGAGTGGGTTCAAAGATAGCCAACGGGGTAAGCACACCTGTTCTTCCCACGTTTACTTTTATATTTTTTACTATCGTAGTGGCCCTCTCCGCAGGATATTTAAAGGCTGCCATATAGCGCGGGGCCTTGCCTACAACACCCAAGACTTCTTGCCATTTCAAATCATCAACGGATATCACTACACCATCTGTACCATAAGGAAAGTCGGATCGGATTTTTTCAAATTTTCTTATAAAACTTAGAACCTCGTCCAGATTTTTACATAAAGCATCATTCGTATCTACTTGAAAACCCAAATCTTTTAGATACTTGTGTTTATCGGAATGCTTTGACATATTTATTCCACCCGAAACTTCCGCTATATCATAAGCGAAAAAGTCCAGCTTTCTTTCGGCTGATAATTTCGGGTCCAGCTGGCGCAAGCTTCCCGCCGCTGCATTCCTGGTATTAGCAAAAAGCATTTTACCTTCTTTCTCATTGACAAGGTTTAACCTTGTCAAGGTTTTCTTGGACATAACTGCTTCGCCTCTAACTTCTAAGAATTTTGGCAAAGACCCCCTCCCAACCTCCCCCTTGGCAGGGGGAGGAGTTAATACAAGAGGAATAGAATGTATTGTCTTCAAATTCTCTGTGATGTCTTCCCCAATAAAACCGTCCCCCCTAGTAGCCCCTCGAATAAACTTACCATCTTCATAAATAAGAGAAACAGCTAGTCCATCAAATTTCACTTCACAAAAGAAGTCCAGCGAAGGCGCACGATTACCAGCTAATTTTTTAATCCTCTCTCCCCATTCCCGCAATTCTTCCACACTAAAAACATCATTGAGCGAGAGCATCCTGATGCTGTGCTTTACTTTTACAAATTTATCTAGTGGCCTACCAGCCACTCTGTTTTCCCCTGCATTCAAATCATTAAGCTTATTTATTTCAGGATGTTTTTTTAAAAGCTCTTTAAGTTCGCGAGAAAGAGATTCGTAGACGTCATCCGTAACGTTGGGAGCATTTTCTGTATGGTAGGCATCCCTCAGCCTTGCGATTTCATTTCGCAATTTTTGTATTCTTTTTTGATCCCTTGTTTTATTATCCATACCAAAAATTAATAAGATACTTCAATCTCGCGTTCTACTCTGTCAGAATTTTCTGACCCGCAGGTAATGGCATCACCCACATTGTATCCCTTTGAAATTATCTTTGTTGTCGTAAATGGAGGATTGGTGGTAATATCTTTGGTTGTTTCCACAATAGCGCAACTTTGCCCTTCACTTCCTAATTCTGTAAAAACATCCTGCCAGATGTGTTCAGTTTCTGGGGGAACTAATACATAACTACTACCAGTAGATTTGTCGTTAAAAAGCACATATTCAATACCAGTATCAGCGGCAAAAAATGCTTCATTTGTCTTTTGGGCAGAGGTGCTAAATTTCATCTCTCCTGTGGAAATATTAACCACCCCTAGAGCAATAGCCAAAAGAATACTGGAGAGAGTAACGGCAAAAAGTATCACAAATCCTTTATTCTTTTTTATATTTTCTTTAATCATATTACTCCGCCCAATTAAATAAATTCTCAGAGAAAGTTACACTGCGTTCGCCGGAACCCTGCATCCAAGAAACGGTTGAAAAAACTTTTATCTCATCATCACTTATACGATCCGTGTGTATCGTGCGCACAAAACCGGAATCATCCCCTAATGAATTGGTGTTGTAATTTCCATTGTCTTCGTATAGCTTACATTGCTCATCGTGAGTTGCGCACACAAACACGTCGGGAGAAAGCAAGGTGTTGTCAAATCCACATTCGCTAGTTGAGCCACACGGAGATAATTTGGGTTTAAAAGCATCCCAACCTCCGGGAATGGTATATAAAACATAAGTATCTCGCATATTTCTGACATATTCAATGCCCTCCTGCGCGAGATATTCGGCTATTATTTTTCTCTTCGCATAGTTGGTATCTGAGATTCCTTGGGATAAAACAGCCATCAAGCCCAGCATTGAGACAGTAAAAATTGAAATAGCAACGAGAGTTTCTACTAATGTGAACGCTTTATTGGTTTTTTTAAAAAATCTATGCATTTGCTCGTAATTTGTAATTAATAATTCGTAATTATTTTTAGATATCTACGGCCCTCTGAGATACCGAAGTCTGGATAGAAAACGGCGTAACTATATCTTCTCTGTATGTTATCGTTCCAACCAGTCTAATAATGACAAATGGCTGCCGTCGGTCCGCCCCCACTAATGGAGACTCAGCTCCAATCACGGTAAAACCGGAAGCATCCGGATCAATTACAACCTCCTCGGGAGTCAGTTGGGTATAATTCGCGAGGTCATCATATGGACCGTATGTCGCTTTAAAAATTTTTCCCTCGTTGCTTATATAATAAACCCATTGATCTCCGATACTATTGGTGCCTTTGGGCGGTTCAAAAGCTATGGCCCATCCCCCACCCGCACAACTTTTTGGAACAGATAATTGACCAGTAGAAATGGCGGGAGGCATAGTCTCTCCAAGTATTAGACAATGGTATTTGGACCCGGTTCTTAAATTTCTGGACATATCTTCCGTAATGAAACTCAGGTTATCCATAATGGCACGCATACCCTGTGACTTTTTGTGAATGGCATTGGCGCTCATTAGCGCTCCCATACCCGACATAACGATAATGATAAAAAGAGAAACCGCAATCATCGTTTCTATGATTGTGTATCCCTCGGTCATAGACCTACGGGTGAGACCACTATTTTGTTTGTTAAATTCTTTTATCATAAGATTTAATTTATTTGAATTCTACCCGAAGCATATACCTTTATTAAAGAGGTTGCTCCTTTGGACGAACTGACGGCGATACTGGCATAATTAAGATAAACGGGGTCAATCAAGCCTCCATTGTCTTTTATAACAGCTCCGGAGTTTGGCCTAGAGAAAGTTATGGTCAGATTGTCTAATTTGGGTGCTTCGGGACTGCCCTTCTCCCAATAAACAACCTCTACACGAGAAATATAACTACCTTTTGAAATAGAAATATTATTCAAACATTCACCTATGCAGTCTACCCCATCAAAAGTACCAGAATTATCTGCATCCACAAAGTAAATAAGGCTTTTGGCTTCTCCTTTTGATAAATCAAGTTGTACCCCGTAGGACGGTTTCCAGTCGGTTTTAACCTCCTGTGGAGGCAATGGTAATAAGCCAGACAAAGAATCTTTTTGCGCTTTTACGACTTGGAGAGCGATATCGCTGGCTAAATTTTTGACATCAACATTGGATTGAAAGTCTCCGTAGTTATATATAGCCACGGAAGATAAAACGGAAAAAATGGAAAGAACTACAATCAGTTCCACATAAGTCATACCCTTATTGCAATTACGAATTACGAATTTTAAATTACGAATTTTTTTAATCAACATAAAAATTAAACTAAAACAAATGCAATTCAAAAATAAATGCTAAAAATGCGCCCAGGGCTAAATACGGAGCAAATGGAATCTCGCTTTTCATCCCATAATTTTTCTTAAAAAGAACCAAGAATAACCCGAGGACAGCTCCAATCCAGAAAGCAACCACCGCTCCAGAGAAAACACGTGAAAGTCCGAGCATCCATCCAAGTCCCAAGGCGAGCTTGGCATCTCCCAGCCCCATCCAAGTCCCCTTGGAAACAAACCAAAAGAAAGCGAAGGGCGCGGCAATCAACAACCCTGACAAAAATTCCGAAATGGGAGGCAACTGCGGTCCGAAACCCGCCTGCATAGACAGACCAGAAGCATTAAAGAAAAACAGTCCAAGAAAACCAAGAATGCCGAAAACAAAAGAAAGGGTGTCGGGAATTATTTTATGTTTGAAATCATAAACAGAAATAACCAGAAGCAAAGAAAACATCGCCACGTAATATGCATAAGTAAAGCTAAAAGCTATTGTGTCCAGAAAGAAAATATCTTGAAACTTTAAAAATAAACTGGCAAAAATAATCCCGGTAATGGTCTCCACTATCGGATATTGACTGGATATTTTAGTTTTGCAATTTTTACATCTTCCCCTAAGAAAAATAAAACTGACTACGGGGATAAGTTCATACCAACTCAATTTGTTCCGGCAGGACATACAAGCACTCCGTCCGCCGAAAGATTTCTCCGTGTTAAGACGCAGTATTACAACATTCAAAAAGCTTCCAATAATAAGACCGAAAACGAAGAAAATAAGTGTGACAGCTATTACCATATGAATATTATATCACAAAACCACTCCAAGTCATATGACCTGGAGTGGTTTTAGTATCACAAAAACTTTAGTTACATGCGTTAGCAGTAATAGCAGCAGTAGCCAAAGCACCATCAGTACCCGAGCTTTTACCTGTACTGTCTACACACCAATTGTCTGGTGTAGCTCCTCCCGTTGCTTGGTTGCCAGTCTTGAGTGGAACTGCTATAGCCCATGCTCCACCAGCTACAGTCTGGGAACAACGACCAGCAGCCATCCCGCCACCATTATATGCATTGCCAGCAGCTGTTATGGCATTAGTAATACTTGGGTCTGCAAAAATTGTTCCAGCTGTAGCCGCGCAATTACCTGCTGCAAGCAGAACTGTTCCATAGTTGCCAGCGGTATCATAGAAAAGCTCAGCGGCTGCTCGTGTACCTGATAAGTTTGCTTTAATAGCAGCATCAGCGCCTTTTGCACGTGCTGTGTTGAGTGATGCCAAAACAACAGAAGCTAAGATACCAATAATGGCTACAACCACCAACAACTCAATCAACGTAAAACCCGACTTAAAATTTTTACTTAAATTCTTCATAATAAAATTATGACTATTAATACTAATAATAACTGATAATAAAATTTCGACTTATTTCTTAATACATCTATTATAACAATATGCGTAAAAAAGTTATCCACACCCCCACACCCTAACTAATACTTCCCGCCATATTGTAAATAGGCATCAATACAGACACCAAGAGTAAACCTACTCCAAGTCCTAAAACCACAATCATCACCGGCTCTATCAAGCCCACCAGCGTATCCACCGCATCATCTACTTCCCGTTTATAAAAATCGGTAAGAGTTTTCAATATGGGGCCG